>Ga0182024_10002371_pt1 | contig 46892 bp, 38 predicted proteins | sample P32metaG_FD_120480 | JGI IMG/M metagenome (GOLD analysis project Ga0182024, IMG submission 120480) | Permafrost microbial communities from Stordalen Mire, Sweden - P3-2 metaG (Illumina Assembly) | ecosystem: Environmental > Terrestrial > Soil > Wetlands > Permafrost | place: Sweden: Stordalen... | reverse complement strand
TCGTGTACGGGCAGGATCGCGCCAGTGTGATGACGGCCATAGCTTGCCGTGTCTCGCTTCCACTATTCTCGCGGAGTTTCTGGCTCTTGCGACGGCGTAGCGCCGTTAGGTACTCGTGTGAACACTTCTAAAACCGCGTTCGCAATCACCGCCTGACCCAACGCAATCCCACCGTCGTTCGGCGGGACCAGAGCGTGCAAAAACACCTCGAAGCCTTGGGCTCGAAGCCCACTGACGGTGCGTTCCAGCAGATACTTGTTCTGAAACGTGCCTCCGCTAAGACACACTCGTCCGATGCCTTCGCCGGCCCGCAGACGGCGGCAGACTTCCACCACAAGCGCCGCCACCGTGTTGTGAAATACGGCCGAAATGTACCCGATCGGCCGAGCCGTCAGCACATCCCGCACAATCGCTTCGATGGCAGGCCGCATATCGATCTGCCACGCCTCGCCGTCCACAATATCGAACGGATACACCGCTTCCACGCCCGCCGCCGCGCTCATCTCCAGCTCGATGGCCGCTTGCGCCTCGAAGTTGACTTCATCCCTTACGCCCACGATTGAAGCCACCGCGTCGAACAGCCGCCCACAAGCCGAGGTTTCGATGCTGTTAATGCGGCGTTCTATCATCGATCGCACCGTCGACAGCTTCTTCGGCGCGATCCTTCGCCACAGCGGCAGGTCTAGCGATTCCGCCCGCGCGCCGAAAGTATCCAACAAGTAGCTGAGCCCGATTCGCCAAGGCTCGCGCACCGCGGTGTCGCCGCCCGCCAGCGGAATATATCGAAAATGCGCGCGCCGCGCGAATCCGCGAAAATCCGCCACCAGAAACTCTCCGCCCCAGATCTTTCCATCGGTGCCGTAGCCGGTGCCATCGAACGCCACGCCGATCGCCTTATCTTCGATGCCGTTCTCGGCCATGCAACTGGCGATATGCGCGTGATGATGCTGCACGCCGATTTTTTCTACTCCGGTCATCGCCAGCGCCAGCTTGGTGCTCAGGTATAGCGGATGCAGATCGTACGCCACCGCCCGAGGCGCGATCCGGAACAGATCTTTCATGCGTTCCAGGGTCTCTTCAAAAAACATCAGCGTCTCGTAGTTTTCAAGATCGCCGATGTGCTGGCTCAGGAAAGCGTGCTGTTCCTTGGTCAAACAGAAGGTGTTCTTCAGCTCCGCCCCGCAGGCCAGGATCTCGCCCACCGGAAAGTGAAGATTCACCGGATATGGCGCATAGCCGCGTGAACGCCGCAACACGCGCTCCTTATCGTCGAAAACGCGGACTACCGAATCATCTACCCGCGTGTGTATGTCGCGATTGTGAAACAGAAACGCATCCGCGATCCGGCCCAGCCGCGCGACCGCTTCGCGATTGGCTGTAACAATCGGCTCTTCGCTGAGGTTGCCGCTGGTCATTACCAACGCGGAAAACTCCGGTGGCCCATCCTGAGATTCGCTAAACAGCAAAAAATGCAGCGGCGTATAAGGCAGCATGATGCCGACGGTATTATTTCCGGGCGCCAAGCTGGCCGAAAGCGGCGCATCCGGCCGGCGCTGCAGAATTACGATCGGGCGCCTCGGACTCATCAATGCCCGCCGCTCCGCCTCCGAAACGACGCAAAATCGTTCGGCCGTGGCCAAGTCCGGCAGCATCAAGGCAAATGGCTTATCGCTGCGCTTCTTCCGCTCACGCAGCATCTGGACCGCGGCGTCGTTCATCGGATCGCACGCCAGGTGGAAGCCGCCTAACCCTTTTATGGCGACGATCTTGCCCTGTCGCAAGAGCCGGCGCACCTCCCTGATCGCTGCTAGGCTCTCACCGGCCGGCAAGAAGTTTGGGAGCCCGTTCAAATCCTCAGCCGCCGCCAGTGCCAGCGACGGCCCGCAATCCGGACAAGCGTTCGGCTGCGCATGAAATCGCCGGTCTCGTGGATCGCCATATTCGGCCAGGCACCGCTCACACATTGCGAAGCACGCCATGGTCGTCAGCGGACGATCGTACGGGACCTTGCGCGTGATCGTATAGCGTGGACCGCAGTTGGTGCAATTGGTGAAGGGATATCCATGCCGCCGATTCTCGGGACTGCGAAAGTCGCGCAGGCATTCGTCGCATGTGGAAATGTCCGGCGAAACAGGCGCCAGCTTTCCGGGCTCATCGCGGCTGTCACGAATCACAAAGCCGCTGTACCCTACCGGTTCGAGCCGTGTGACGGCGACATCTTCGATATGCGCCAGAGGTGGGGCCTCGCTTCCGAGCCGGTTCACAAAACGGTCCAGCTCGCCGCAATCGCCCTCGATTTCAATGGTCACTCCCGCCGAGGAGTTCAGCACATACCCGTGCAAGCCGAGCCCCTGCGCCAGGTTATAGACGAACGGCCGGAATCCGACGCCTTGCACGATGCCGCGGATATGAATCTGCCGTCTCGAGATGGCGCCGTCGCTGGGCACACTCCATCCTAACTACTTCGGATTACTCCTCTTCCCGTTAGGCCCCGGTTCGGTATGATGAAGTCGACCCTGCAGTATGGCCAAGAAGCCCTCTCTCGTAACGAACCGCAAAAACCATAAGCGCACCGACTCACGTTCGAACGGCAGCAAGTCCGATCGAGGGCCAGCCAAGCCCACTGCCGCCGCGCCGAATTCCGACCGCTTTCCGATTATCGGCGTCGGAGCATCCGCGGGCGGTCTGGAAGCTTTCACCGAACTTCTGCATGCCCTTCCCCGGAACAATGGAATGGCGTTCGTCTTCGTACAGCATCTGGATCCCAAACACGTCAGTATGCTGGCGGAAATCCTGGCTCGCGAGTCGAAGATGCCCGTGCTTGAGGTCCGTAGCGGCGTGCAGGTTCAGCCCGATCATGTATATGTAATTCCGCGCAACACCAGCGTCTCGATTTCAAAACGTACCTTGCGCTTGGGGCCCCGCAGCTTGGTAAGCGGCCAGTTAACCAGCGTCGATACTTTTTTCCACGCTCTCGCTCAGGATCAGGGTATGCGTTCCATCGGCGTGCTGCTCTCTGGAAATGGCTCGGATGGAACCTCCGGATTGAAAGCGATTAAGTCCGCCGGCGGCATTGCCTTCGTGCAAGACCCTGAAACCGCCAAGTACGACGGCATGCCCCGCAGTGCCATTGGAGCGGGTTGCGTCGACTTTGTCCATAAACCGTCCCAGATAGCCGCCGAGCTTGTGCGCCTCGTCGAACACCCCTACATTGGCAAACCCGATTGGACAGCCCAGGAAACTCTGCCGGGTTCGATGGACTCTCTAAACGACATCCTCGGCCTTGTCAGAAGTGCCACCAGCGTCGACTTCCGCGATTACAAACCCAACACCGTTAAGCGCCGGATACTGCGGCGCATGGTATTGAAACAAGCTGACACCATCGAATCTTATCTAGGAATCTTGCGCAAAGATCCGGCCGAAGTCCAATGCTTATATGACGATCTGCTGATCAATGTCACGGAATTTTTTCGCGATCCGGACATGTACAAGGCGCTCGCGAAGCTGGTGTTTCCGAAAATTGCCGCCGCCCATCGTAAAGGGACCGATCGCCAGGTTCGCATTTGGGTGCCCGGCTGTTCTACCGGCGAAGAGGCTTACTCGCTGGCCATTGCCTTTACGGAATTCCTGGGCGAGAAGGCCGACGGAATCTCCGTCCAGATCTTCGCCACCGACATCAGCGACCCGGCGCTGAAAATAGGCCGCAACGGAGTTTACCCAGCCAGCATCGCTAAATCCGTGTCCCCAGAGCGCCTGCGACGCTTCTTCGTCAAGGCCGACTCCGGTTTCCAGGTCCAAAAACACATCCGCGATTCCTGCATATTCGCCCGCCACAACGTCACCAGAGATCCGCCCTTCTCCAAACTGGATTTGATCAGTTGCCGCAACATTCTCATTTACCTCGGCTCCGCCCTGCAGGAACGAGTGGTTCCCCTTTTCCACTACGCGCTGAATCCCAACGGCTTCCTGGTTCTGGGTTCGTCGGAAACGATCGGTTCGCATGCCGGCTTGTTTCAGCTTCTCGATAAGAAATGCAAGATTTACATACGCAAGCCCGGGATCTCGCGGATCCCTCTTATAACACCTACCCGTGAACTGCCGGCTCAACGGAAGTCGCAACCGGAGCCGAAGCCCGCAATGTATACCGATCTCGATCTCCAGCGTGAAGCCGACCGCCTGGTGTTGAGCAAGTATGGCCCGCCGGGCATTGTGGTGGATGACAATCTGAAGATTTGCCAATTTCGCGGTCAAACCAGCCAATTTCTGGAGCCTGCGGCGGGTGCGGCCAGTTTGAGCGTGCTCCGTATGGTGAAAGAGGGGTTGGGAGCAGAGCTGAAAGCCGCCTTGGCCAAGGCGCGAAAAGAGGACAAACCAGTCCGGCGTGAGGCCGTCCACCTCACTACTAACGGGAATGTCGAGCTGAACCTGCACGTTATCCCCTTCAGCCGCAATTCGGAACGCGACCGCAAATACCTGATCTTGTTTGAATCTGTGCGGAAGAGTCCGCAGGCCGCACACGCTAAGGGCAAGCCCGGACCGGCGCGCGTGCGCTCTCTCGAGCACGAAAACCAGCATTTACGGCAGGAGCTTTCCTCCTCGCGTCAATATCTCCAGTCCATCATCGAAGATCAGGAAGCCTCGCAGGAGGAATTGCAGTCCGCCACCGAAGAGATCCAGTCCAGCAACGAGGAATTGCAAAGCACGAATGAAGAGCTGGAAACTGCCAAGGAAGAGCTACAGTCCACCAACGAAGAGCTGAACACTGTCAATGAGGAATTGCAGAATCGCAATTTGCAACTCGCCCGCATGGGCAATGAGCTGGCGAATCTGCTCGCCAATGTGAACATGCCCATCCTCATCCTCGGCAATGACCTCACCATCCACCGCTTTACGCCCGCTACCGAAAAGTCGCTGAACTTGATTCCATCCGATATTGGCCGGCCCATCCGCGACTTCAACCTGCGCATCCGTGTTCCCAATATGGAAAAAATCCTGCGGGAGGTAATCGACACTCTGAAGCCCCGCGCCATGGATGTTACAGACGACGACGGCCGCCGCTATTCGTTGCGGATCCGTCCCTTTCGAACCGAAAACAACAAGGTCGATGGCGTGGTAATGGTTTTCGTCGACCTTAAGCCCGGTAAAATCCTGGATGACATTTCCTTTATAAACACCGGCGATGTGCGGGCTATCCTCGGTCCTCACGCGCCAACCGAGCCCCATTCCACCGCCGGTTCGGCCCTCTTACAGGCGCAGGAAGAAGAACGCCGCCGTCTCTCGCATGAGTTGCACGATGAACTCAACCAAAAGCTGGTCCTGCTCGAATTGAATCTTGAGACCATCGAAAGAAGTGCCGAGAAGAAGTCTCCGGAGTTCTTCGAAGGATTGAAGTCGGTCCACAATGGCGTGTCCGAACTGTCGGAGGATCTGCGCCGCATCGCCTACCAGTTGCATCCGTCTATTCTGGATGACCTGGGCCTGGTTCCGGCCCTGGAAGCTTATTGCGCCGAATTCAGCGCTCGCGAAAACATTCAGGTGCGCTTTTCGCACCGCGATATTCCAGACAACCTGCCTTCCCCTGTCGGCCTTGCGCTTTATCGAGTTGTCCAGGAGAGCTTGCGCAATGTTGCCAAACATTCCGGCGCAAAGCGCGCTTCCGTTACATTGACCTACGCCCGCGGGGCCCTCCACCTGACCATCCGCGATACCGGAGCCGGCTTCGTGGTGGAAGATGTGGACTCCGGTTTGGGCATGGTCGGAATGAGAGAGCGCATGGGCTACATCGGAGGCGCCGTCGAGTGGAAGACCAAGCCCGGGGATGGCACTCAGGTAATCGCAACCGCTCCGCTCAAAGTCGCGGCTCCGAAAAATGTAGCGCTTCCGGAGTCATCTTGAGGCGTCCTGGCAACAGTACCGCTTGCAGTTTCCCTCCGGGAGGCCCACAATAAAGGGGCTGTGGAAACTACAAGCGTCAAGCGTCCCCGCGTCCTGCTGGCTGATGACCATGCCCTGGTCTCCGCCGGAATTTCGAAGCTGCTCGAAAACGATTTCGATCTCGTAGGCACCGTGGCCGATGGCCGAGCCCTGGTCGCCGCGGTGCGCGACCGTAATCCGGATGTCATTCTGCTCGACATCTCCATGCCGGTGCTCAATGGTTTGGAAGCAGCCCGCCAGATCCGCAAGGACTCGCCGCTCGCCAAGCTAATCTTCGTCACCGTGCACTCCGATACCCCTTACGTGATCGAGGCGTTCCGTGCTGGAGCATCGGGCTACGTACTGAAGCGGAGCGCGGCATCGGAATTATTAACCGCGGTCCACAAGGTTCTCGACAATAACGTCTATCTCACGCCATTGATCCGCAGCGCGGCGGTGGAAGACTTCTTCAAAGCGCCCAGCGAGCAGGGCCCGCTTCTATCTAAGAGACAGCGCGAAGTTCTGCAATTGGTCGCCGAAGGTCACTCCGCCAAGGAAATCGCCAAGACGCTGAAAATCTCCTCGAAGACCGTGGAGTTCCACAAAGGCTTGATCATGAAAAAACTGGATCTCCATTCCACCGCGGAACTCACCCGCTATGCCATCGAAAACGGGATCGCCGGCGCTTAAGCCGTTGCGCGCAGGTCTGAGCCTGCCATCTTCAAGCGCTCTGTGATTCGCGTACTAGATCCGATTCCTGAGCCACCTGGATCGTTTGATTGTGGACCTTGCGCGCCAGGTTCGCGAAGCCTTCTTCGATGATCCGTGCCGTTACGGCGCTCTCGCTTGTTTCACCCTGCCGCGCTGCGGGCAAGCCTGCAATATCGGACAGATGCCTGGCGACCATCGTCATTTGCCGGTCTAGAATGATTAGCTCATTTTGACTGAGGGGAAGGTTCATACATCTATCGCCGATCCTGTTCCCAGCTTCTTTAATCACGATCGCCGGCGCTCACGCTAATTGTCAGGCTGCCATACTTTGATACCACTTTCATGATTTAAAATCGGCCTAGGATAATTACTGGTTGGCATGGCTTCGCCGTTTGATGCTGACCGTTTTTATTTGCCGAATTGTGAGTTCTTGCCGGATTCGATACACTAGGGAAAACACTAGTGAGTACGGCAGTCCCCAGCAGCGGCTGAGCTGCAGTGCGGGGTGAACGGGTCGCGACCTTGCCCGGTATCCAGGCCGCCGCGTTGGTGGGTCTCGCGCTATGAAGTTCGGAAGCGGGGCTGACAACTGGAGGATTATGCCCAAAGATACGTCGATGCCGGAGATGGAACCGGAGCCATTATCGCGGACTCAGTCTTTTTTGAATCGCGCTCTTCTGACTTCCCCGGATCCCCTGGCCAAGATCCTGGATCTTGCCGATGACGCCATCATTTCGGTGGATGACGAACAGTGCATCATTCTTTTCAATCAAGGCGCTGAAAAGATCTTCGGATACACCTATCAGGAAGTCGTCGGACGGCCTCTGGATGTTCTTTTGCCCGCTCAATTATCGGCGGTTCACAGGCAGCATATTCAGGACTTCGCGGGGTCGCATGTGACGGCGCGCCGCATGGGTGAGCGCGGCGAAATCCGTGGGCGCCGCAAGAATGGTACCGAATTTCCCGCCGAAGCCTCCATCTCTAAAGTGGGTCTCGAGGGCCGCACGATGTTCACCGTCATCCTCCGCGACGTCACCCAGCGCGTGGCGGCTGAAGAGAAGATTAAGACTTCGCTGCGAGAGAAGGAAGCCCTCCTCAAAGAGATCCATCACCGGGTCAAGAACAATCTACAGGTGGTTTCCAGCCTGCTAGGCCTGCAATCCCGCGTTGTTACCGACGAACGGACGCGCAAAATGTTTCAGGAGAGCCAGAATCGTATTCACTCCATGGCGCTCCTGCATGAGAGCCTGTACCAATCCAACAATCTTGCGCGGATCGACTTCCCCGACTACATCCGCCAGCTGGCTTCACATTTGTTCCATTCCTATGGGGTCCACACCGAACGCATTCAGCTCCGCACCAACCTGGACAAGCTCTATCTCAACCTGGATGCCGCCGTCCCCTGTGGCCTCATCATCAATGAGTTGGTGTCGAACTCGCTCAAATATGCGTTTCCGGATGGCCGGGCGGGCGAGGTATTGATCGAGCTGCGCGAGCATTCCGAGGGTTTGGCCCGGCTGGTAGTCGCCGACAATGGCATCGGCCTGCGAAGCGACATAGACTGGGTCACCGCGAGATCCCTAGGATTGCGCTTAGTCAGGTCGCTGGCCGAACAGTTAGGAGCTAAAATCGAAGTGAAGTCCAATACCGGAACGGAAGTCCAGCTCATCTTCGCTGCCGCTGCCTAGGTTGCGCCGCCGGGAATAACATGCCTGCACGAATTCTCATCGTCGAAGACGAACGAATTACAGCCGAGGACTTGCACGATATTCTCACCGAGCTGGGCTACACCATATCCGCGTCTGTTTCGAGCGGCGCCGACGCCATCGCCAAGGCGGCGGAAACTAAGCCCGATCTGGCCTTGATGGACATCCGCATTAAGGGAGAAATGGACGGCACTGAAACTGCCCGGATCCTGCGCGAGCGCTTCAACATTCCGGTGGTCTACCTCACCGCCCACGCCGACACAGCCACGCTCTCGCGCGCTAAGCTCGCTTTCCCGCTCGGTTATGTTACCAAGCCTTTTCAGGAAGCCGAGCTGCACGCCAGTATCGAAATGGCGTTGCACAAGCACCAGCAGGATCTGAAATCGCGCGAACAGGAAAAACTTCTGGCTTCCACGCTCGAAGGCATCTCCGATGGAGTGATCGCCGTCGACCGCAGCGAGACCGTCACGCTGTTCAATTCATCCGCTGAAAGCTGGACCGGCGTGAGTTCCGAGGACGCGGTCGGCAAGCCGTTTCGTCAGATATTCCCGTTGGTCGACAGCGAAACCGGCGAAGAAGTGGATGCCCCGCTCTGGCGCGTGCTGACCGAAGGAACCGTCCAGGAACTGGCCGAAGGAGTACTTCTGGTCGATCGCAAAGGCGAAAAGCGAGCCATTGCCAGCAGCATCGCACCCACGCGCGACCATCGCGGCGAAGTCTCCGGCGCGGTTGTCGTCTTCGGGCGTTCGGGAAAGAATGGCGGCTCGCGGCCACGCCAAGATTCCGCGCCTCGCGCCGACGATGAAATGAGCATGGGCGGCTTTATGATGGTTGCGGCCTCGCCGGCCATGAAACAGGTCTTGCGATTTGCCCGGCGCGTGGCCGAAAGCGAGGTCTCTACCATCCTGCTCGAAGGCGAGAGCGGTACGGGAAAGGACGTCTTCGCGCAGTTCATCCATCACGTGGGCCGGCACCGCGCGGGGCCCTTTGTTCCGCTCAACTGCGCGGCTATTCCTGAAACGCTGCTCGAAAGCGAGTTGTTTGGTTACGAAAAGGGCGCGTTTACCGACGCCCGTTCACCCAAGGCCGGCATTTTCGAAATCGCCACCGGCGGCACCATTTTTCTGGACGAAATCGGGGAAATGCCCGTCGTGCTTCAGGCTAAACTTCTGCGGGCGCTCGAGGACCAGAAATTCCGGCGGCTGGGCGGCGTTCGCGACATTCAGGTAGACCTGCGCGTGATCGCGGCTACCAACCGGAAGCTCACCGACGCCATCGAACAAGGCAAGTTTCGTCTGGATCTTTACTACCGGTTGAACGTAATCCAGGTGGTGCTTCCTCCTCTGCGGGATCGCCGGGAAGACATTCTAGCGCTCGCCGAAAATTTTATCCGCCACTACAACGTGAAGTTCAAGCGCAGCGTCCAGGGAGTTTCGCATGCCGCCGCGGCCGCCCTGCTGACCCACGTTTGGCCGGGCAACGTGCGCGAACTGCGCAATGTGATCGAGCGCGCCATGGTGCTGGAGGAATCCGAGTGGATTCAGCTATCCAGCCTCCAGATCGCGCGCCAAGAAAGCCAGCCTGCTTTACGCGATTTAGCTGCTCAACCGGGCGATTCGTCGCCGGACTTCAGCCTGGAAGAGGCCGAAAAAAGCCTGCTCCGCAAGGCGCTCGAAAAAGCCGGCGGCAATCAAACCCGCGCCGCCGTTATGCTGGGCATCACCCGCGACACCCTGCGCTACAAAATGAAGAAATTCGACCTCCACTAATCTGCCTTCTGCCTCCTGTCTCCTGTCTTCTGTCTCCTGTCTTCTGTCTCTCCCCAATTTGCATCGCGCCCCAATTACCGACTATACTTATCCTTCACCCGCCCACTCGAAAGAGTGGGTTTTCCATTTTAGGAGCCGAAGCATGATCATCTCAATGAAACTCCACTCCAGTAAGCGCGAGATCGAGCAGGTGTGTGAACGCATACGGGACTTCGGCTATAAGATCCACGCCATCGAAGGCGAAGAGCGTGTGGTCATCGGAGTGGTGGGCGTCGGCGATGTCACGGCCTGTCTCGAATCGGTGGAAGCCATGCCGCAGGTCGAAAAAGCGGTGCGTATCTCGGCGCCGTACAAGTTCGTCAGCAAGGAGTTTCACACCGAGCGGACCCGCATCCGCGTAAATGGCTGCGAGATCGGCGGCGACGAGTTCATTGTCATGGCGGGGCCCTGCTCGGTTGAATCGGAGAAACAGATCATGCAGGCCGCCGAAGGAGTGGCCGCGGGGGGAGCGAAGCTGCTGCGGGGCGGAGCTTTCAAGCCGCGTACCTCCCCCTACGACTTCCAGGGCCTCGAAACCGAGGGCCTGAAGCTGCTGGCTAAGGCGCGCGACGCCACCGGATTGGGGATCATCACCGAGGTCATGAGCGACCGCGATGTCGATCTCGTGGCCGACTACGCCGATGTCCTGCAGATCGGCGCGCGCAACATGCAGAACTTCGCCTTGCTGAAGACTCTTGGCAAGTGCAGCCGCCCGGTCCTGTTAAAACGGGGCATGAGTTCCACTCTCCGGGAGTTGCTGATGTCGGCCGAGTATGTCGTCGCGCACGGCAACCCGCATGTCATCCTGTGCGAGCGCGGGATACGCACCTTTGAAACGGCCACGCGCAACACCTGCGACATCACGGCCGTCGCGGCCCTCAACGAGCTTACTCACCTGCCGGTTGTTCTCGACCCCAGCCACGCCACCGGCAAGCGCAGCCTGGTTCCAGCCCTTTCGCGCGCCGCCGTAGCCATCGGCTCCGACGGTCTGCTGGTGGAAGTGCATCCGGCGCCCGAGAAGGCCGTCAGCGATGGAGCGCAATCGCTGGATCTCCCCCAATTCCGGAAGATGATGCTCGATTTGCGGCCCTACCTCGATCTTTGGAAAGCAGCGCGCGTCACAGAAGCCGCCGCCACGGTGTAACCTTCTCTCGTGAGATTCCGTTTCCAGCCTTGGCAGCTCGCCGTCCTGCTGGCGATCCTTTGCATCGTCCTCACGGGCGGCGTCCTTCTGTACCGGACTCGCGGCGGATCGAGTCCATCCGACCTCGTCGCATACCTGCCGATTGATAAGGCGGTCATTGTCTATATCGATACCAATGCCATCCGCCGTTCCGGCATCCTGAATATGATTGCCGGTTCTAAAGCTGCCGAAGAGCTTGAATACCAGCAGTTCGTGGATCGAACGATGTTCGACTATCGCCAGGACCTGGATGCCGTGGCAGTGGCCTTTCGGGAAGGGCAAGTATACATGGCCGCGCGCGGAAATTTCCACTGGAAGAACTTGATGGATTACGCCGCCCAACAAGGCGGAACCTGCCGCAATAGCTTCTGCATCGTTCCCAGCAGCCGCCCCAGCCGCCGCATTTCCTTTTATCCTTTGAAGAAAAATATCATGGCGCTGGCCATCAGCTCCGACGACTTGGCGGCTTATACCGTCGCCCGCCGTCCGGGTAAACTGGCCCTGGTTCCTCCCAGCCAGCCGCTCTGGATGCTGGTCCCGGCGCCGGCGCTGAAAGACACCGATGCCCTGCCTGCCGGCACGCAGCCGTACGCCTCGGCGCTGCAGAACGCCGAGCAGATCCTATTCACCGTCGGCCCCGATTCCGACCATCTCCAGGTATCGCTGCAGGTGACTTGCCGCGACGCTCCCACCGCGGCAAAGTTATTGGTCGATTTCCAAAATGCCACCGGCGCGCTGCGCGGTTATATCGCACAGCAGCACCAGCAGCCTAATCCCGCCGATTTGAGCGGTGTCCTGGTGGCGGGAACATTTCACCGCGACGACCGGCGCGTGTATGGGCAATGGCCCATTCCGCGGGCCTTCGTGGATTCACTAACAGGAGAAGCCTACTGATGGAAAAACGCGCGCTCGGCAACACTGGGATGGATGTCACCGTACTCGGCTACGGCGGCGCCGAGATCGGCTATCGCGGCGTGCCGGAGGAAACTGTCGAGCGGTTGATCAACGGCGCTTTGGATGCCGGTCTGAACATAATCGATACCGCCGAATGCTATGTCGACAGTGAAGAGAAAATCGGCAAGGTTGCATCCCGGCGCCGCAATGAATATTTTCTGTTCACCAAATGCGGCCACGATAACGACGGCGATCACTGGAATCCGAAAAAAATGGCCGAACAGATCGACCGCAGCCTGCAGCGTTTGCAAACCGACCGCGTGGATCTGTTGCAGTTGCATAGCTGCAGCGAGGAACAGCTCCGGCAGGGCGATGTCATAGAGGTTATCCAGCGGGCGCGTAAGGCTGGAAAGACCCGCTTCATCGGCTACAGCGGCGATGGTCAAGCGGCGCTCCATGCCGTCCAATCGGGAATCTTCGACACGCTCCAAATTTCCGTAAGCATCGCCGATCAGGAAGCGCTCGACCTGGTGTTGCCGGCCGCCAAAGCCAAGGGTATCGGCGTCATCGCCAAACGCCCCATCGCCAACGCCATCTGGAACGAATCGTCCAAGCCGGCGGAATATTATCAGCCTTATTGGGAGCGCCTGCATCTGTTGGATTATGATTTTCTCCGCGCCAATTCCGGACAGGATGTCGCCACCGCGCTGCGCTTCACCCTCTCGGCCGAAGGCGTTCACACTGCCATCGTCGGCACCACCAAACCGGAGCGCTGGAAGCAGAACGCGGAGCTTTTGCGCGGCGGCCCGCTCGATAGCCAGATCTTCAACGCGATCCGGTCGCGGTGGAGATCCGTGGCCGCGCCGGATTGGGTTGGTCAAACCTGATTTGTGTTATATTGGCTACCTGCGGGTCTTTGTATTCCGCTTTTCATTCCCTCTGAGTTAGTTACAGGAGCTAGGTTATGAACCTTCGTCCCCTTCACGATCGCATACTCGTCAAGCGGCTGGAAGAACAGGAAACGATGCGTGGCAGCATTATTATTCCCGATTCGGCTAAAGAGAAACCGCAGCAGGCCGAAGTGGTGGCTGTCGGTAAAGGCAAACTGCAGGAGGACGGGCAGCGCGCCGCGCCAGATGTCAAAGCCGGCGATCGAATCCTGTTCGGCAAGTATTCCGGCGCCGACATTAAAATCGACGGACAGGAGTATCTCATTCTGCGGGAAGACGAAATTTTGGGAGTACTCGCGAAATGAGTAAGCTCGCCCTCACGCTAATGGCGTGCCTCGCCTTTATAGGCATCGCCAACGCACAGATCAAGTTGGCCGTGATCAATTCGCAGAAGGCCATCCTCGAGACCGACGAGATCAAAAAAGCCCAGCTCGAGCTGACGGCCAAATACAAACCTCGCCAGGATCAGCTCGAGAAACTGCAAAAAGACCTGCAGGACATCCAGACCCAATTGCAAGGCGGCAAGCTGAATCAACTGGGCGAGCAGGAGCTGCAAGCGCAGGGACAGAGGAAGCAGCGCGAATTGCAGCGCCTGCAGCAGGATCTTCAGGAAGACGCCGATCGTGACCGCAACGAAATCCTGCAACGGGCTGGAACGCGCATGCAGGAAGTGGTCAAGAAGCTGGCCGACGAAAAAGGCCTGGATATAGTGGTCGACACCGCCAATACCCTTTTCTACAAAACCAATCTGGATCTCACCCCCGACGCCGTCACCGGCTACAACAAAGCCTATCCGGTAAAATAGTTGTAGGCAGATGGCCAGCTATCTGGAAACGTACGGAGCCGCGGAGGAGCACCACGCCAAACGAATCCACCTGATTAAAAATGTCGCGATCATAGCGGGTTCGGTGATCGTCGTCGCTCTCGTGGCCTACGGGATTTTCAAGAACCACTCGGAGGAAACGCAGGCCAGAACCTTTGTAAGCCGCTTGCAGGCGCATGATTATCAGGGCGCCTATCGGTTGTGGGGCTGCTCGGATGCGCATCCCTGCGCCGACTATTCGTTCGACAAGTTCATGGAGGATTGGGGGCCCAAGAGCAGCCATGCCGACCAGTCTTCGGCCAAGATCGGACTATCGCAATCGTGTGGCTCGGGCGTTGTGATCCGGCTGGACTATACGGGCTCCGAGGAACCTGTTTCCCTCGACATCGAACGCAGCACCAAAATCATCAGCTTCGCTCCCTGGGCCGAATGTCCCGGCCGGCATCTGCATATCGGAGCCTGGCTGCGATCGGTCTTTAGCCGATAATGCCGAGGTGCGTTCTTAACCGATCCGTTTTTATCCGATAATGCCCGCGTGAGACAAACGCCCTCCCAGATTGTTCAAAGTATGCTGGAGACGGCTCTTCGACACCACCAAGCTGGGCGGCTGGCCGAGGCTGAGCGGACTTATCGCCAGATTCTCGCGAAAGACGCCAGGCATGCGGACAGCCTGCACTTGCTGGGTATGATTGCCTATCAAGAGGGACGCTCTCAGGCGGCCGTCGAGCTGATCCGCAAGGCGATCGACATAAACAAGAACGCGGCCTCCTATCATTCCAACCTCGGTACCATCCTTCAGGCGCAAGGAAAGCTGGCGGAAGCGGCGGCTGCTTTTGAGCGCGCAGTGGCTCTCAACCCCGGCTTAGCCGAGGCCTACATAAACTTTGGCAACGTTCTTCAAGCCTTGGGAAAGCTCGACCAGGCACTGGCGTGTCAAGAACGGGCGCTGACCCTGAAGCCGGACTGCGCCGAAGCCTGCGACAATCTCGGAAACGTTCTCCAGGATCAAGGCAAAGTGGACGACGCCGTGCCGTGGCACCAGCGGGCCGTCGCCCTCAAGCCCAACTACGCGGCCGGGCACGGAAACCTTGGAAACGCTCTCCAGAAGCAAGGCCAGTTGGATGCAGCAGTCGCGTGTTATGAGCGCTCACTGGCTCTCAAACCTGACAACGCCGACGTGATCTACAACCTGGGAAGCGCTCTGCATGCCCGGGAAAATCTGCAGGAAGCCAGGGCCTGTTATGAGCGCGCTCTGACCCTTAAGCCGGATTATGCCAAGGCGAGCCACAACTTGGGCTGCCTCCTTTACGCTTTGGGCGACGTGGATCAGGCATTAGCGCGCCACCAGGAAGCTTTTGCTCTTCAAGCCGACTACGCCTCAGCCCGTTTCAGCGCGTCGCTCGCCCAACTGTGCAAAGGCGATTTCGCCGCTGGCTGGCACAACTACGACTCGCGTTGGCAAACCAAAGAGCACGATACGCCGATGCGAGCATATCCGCAACCACTGTGGTCCGGTGAAAAGCTCGCCTCCGGGCGTTTATTGATCTGGGGCGAACAGGGTATCGGCGATGAAATCATGTTCGCGGGCCTGATTCCGGACGTGATCCGCACCGGCAACCGCTGCATCCTGGATTGCGACGTACGGCTTAAACCCCTCTTCGCCCGTTCTTTTGCTGGCATTGAAGTCGTCTGCGGCCACCGTCCGGATCATGATAGCGAGCTCGATTTTACCGCTCACCTGCCCAGCGGCAGTCTGCCTGGCCTGTTCCGCGCCACCGAAGCAGCCTTTGCCGCAACCGCATCGCCTTACCTCATCGCCGATCCGGCGGTACGGGAGCGCTTTCGTGCCGCTTATGCCGGCGGCCGGCGGCTGGTCGGGTTGGCTTGGTATACAAAGAATCCGAAGACGGGCCGCAGTCGTTCCATTGACCTCTCGTCGTTCGCCCCACTTTTCGCCCGTCCGGATATCCGATGGGTGAGCCTTCAATACGGAGATCACCCCGCCCTGGACGAGCAGGCAGCTGCGGCCGGCGCGTCAATCCTGATTGATCGCTCTGTCAACCAGTTCTCCGATCTCGATGTTTTCGCGGCACAGGTCGCAGCCATGGACATGGTGCTGACCATCGATAACTCCACCGCCCACTTGGTTGGCGCGCTAGGCGTTCCCACCTGGCTTCTGCTGCCCTTCGCCCCTGACTGGCGTTGGCTCCACAAGCGCGAGGACAGTCCCTGGTATCCGGCCCTCCGAATCTTCCGGCAGCCGAAACTCGGGGATTGGCAATCGGTTCTGCAAAGAGTACAGCGGGCTTTGGATGAGTGACCCTAAGCGGTTATTCGCGATACTTTTTCTAATCCCGGCGATGCCCGGCTGGGCAGGCTTCTGTTCCTCGGATTCATCGCTGTCAGATACCCGCCACGATTTTCAATTCTTCGCCGGCTATTCGCCCGCCTCGGCGACGCTGATCGGAACCACTACCGATCGCAGATTGTTTATTGCGGGATTCGGCTACAGCTACCGTTGCTGGATGTGGTCCGGCATATCGATCTCATATTCCGGCGAGCTAATGCCGGCCGCGGTTCTATTGCAGCCGGACCAATATCTGCCGCAACTTGTGAACGCTCATGCCGTGTACGGATTCGCAATTACGCCTCTCGGGTTCACAATCGACTTTGGCCGGCGCCACCGGCTGTTTCCTTTCCTTGAAACCAACGAAGGCATTATCGCTTCCAGCGAGCCCATTCCCATCAATGTCACCGGCGCGACCGGATTGAATTTTCTAATCGATCTAGGCGGCGGAGTCCGCATCAAAACGGGCGAGCGGCGCGCGATCAGTTTGGGATACAAGTTTCTCCACATCTCCAATGGTTTCACCAGCCCCGTCAATCCCGGGGTGGACAACAACGTCTTTTACGCCGCATTTTCGATCCTGAAATAGCTAACTTTCGTGCGCCGGTAACGTTCTTGTAGAAGCGGAGTATTCACGACATGGGCAATCTTACACAAGATCTGCGTTACGCCATCAGGACTTTCCGAAAATCGCCGGTATTCGTTGCCGTTGCCGTACTTTCGCTGGCTTTGGGAATCGGTGCGAACACCGCAATCTTCACCTTGGTCGACCAGGTTCTTCTGCGGCTGCTTCCGGTCAAGGATCCCCGGCAGCTGGTGCTCCTGTGGGGTCGCGGACCCCATTACGGCAGCAACAATGGCCGCCACAAGCTCTCCTATCCGATGTATGAAGATTTCCGCGATCACAACCAGGTATTTAGCGGTATGTTGTGCAGCTGGGAGACCTCCATGAGCGTAAGCGCGGACGGTAGAACCGAACGCGTCGATGGCGAATTGGTATCGGGCACCTATTTTCCGGTGCTGGGCGTCGGAGCAGCGCTGGGACGCCTGTTCACTCCCGAAGACGACAAAACTCCGGGCGGCGCTCCTTATGCCGTGCTCAGTTATCGCTACTGGCTGGGCCGCTTCGCCGGCAGTCCGGAGGTAATCGGAAAGAAACTGATTGTGAACGGACATCCCCTCACGATCATCGGCGTAAGTCAGGCCGGCTTCGATGGAACCGATCCCGGCAAGTCTCCCCAGATTCGCGTGCCAGTGATGATGAAGGCCGAGATGGACACTCTCGGAGCCAGTTTTGATTACAATTTCAAGTCGCGCCGCGGACGCTGGGTCAATGTCTTCGGACGCATGAAGCCAGGCGTCACAGAGCAGCAAGCCAAGGCCGCCCTGCAGCCGTTTTTCCACCAGATGCTTGAGATGGAGGTGCGGGAAAAGGACTTCGAGCACACTGCGCCCGAAGTTAGAAAACAATTTCTCACCATGTGGATCGATGTGCTGCCCGCCTCCAAGGGCGACTCCGACCTGCGCCGCCAGTTTTCGAGCGCACTGCTGGTCCTGACGGCCATCGTCGGGCTGGTATTGCTGATCGCCTGTGCCAACGTTGCGAATCTCCTGATCGCCCGGGCCACCGCGCGGCAGAAAGAGATCGCGGTGCGGCTGGCCCTGGGAGCGAGCCGTTCGCGAATCGTTTCACAGCTCTTGATCGAAAGCCTACTGCTGGCTATTACGGGTGGCATCGCCGGCCTGGCGCTGGCGGTGTGGATGGATCGGGCGCTGCTCGGTTTCTTGCCCACCGGCGACACTCCGCTCACCATCTCCAGCACCCCGGATTGGCGGATTATGTCCTTCAATCTGGCCGCCTCGCTGCTAACCGGGATAATTTTTGGCCTGGTTCCGGCGCTCCAATCAACGCGTCCGCAACTCGCTGGAACATTGAAAGACCAAGTAGGCTCGATCGCCGGTGGAACATCGGTCGGCCTGCGTAAGGCTTTGGTCGCCGCACAAGTCACGCTGTCGCTGCTTTTGCTCATCGGCGCGGGCTTATTCATTCGAAGTTTGAAAAACTTGAAGGATCTCGATCCTGGATTTCACACCAACAATCTGGTTGAGTTTTCCATCGATCCGACCAGGAACGGATACAAGCCCGAGCGCAGCCTGGACTTTTATCGCCAACTCCGTGAGAATCTCGACGCGATTCCCGGCGTGGAGGCGTCGGCCTTCGCAGTGATGCCGGTTTTATCCGGTGACGAATGGGACAACAGCATAGCCATCGAAGGCTTCTCCCATAATCCGACGGACATGCCCGATCCACATATGCAGTTCATCACGCCGGATTACTTCCGGACTATGAACATCCCCATTCTGGCGGGCCGCGACTTTCGCATGAGCGACGGCCGCGAGGCGCCCAAAGTCTGTATTGTGAATGAAAAATTCGCAAGGCGATATTTCAAGGACGGGAACGCGTTGGGACGCCACATCGGCATGGGCGGTAACCCTGGCACCAAGCTCGATATCGAGATTATCGGCGTAGCGCGTGACACAAAATACGAGAGCATGCGGGACGAAATTCCAGAAGAGGTGTACCAGCCCTATCATCAGGTACCTTTCGTGCTGGGCATGATGGCCTACGTTCGCACCGCCCGACTGCCGGAACAGGCATTCTTGAGCATCCGCCAGGTAGTCAACCGCCTGGACTCGAACCTGCCGGTGTCCGATATGAAGACGCTTGAAAAACAGCAGGAGGAGTCGCTAATCACTGAACGCCTGGTGGCCTCGCTTTCAACTGGCTTCGGCATTCTGGCGACGCTGCTCGCGACCATCGGTCTGTACGGGGTGATGGCGTACATGGTGGCCCAGAGAACGCGCGAGATCGGCATCCGCATGGCGCTCGGCGCACGAGGCGCGGACGTTCTGTGGCTGGTGATGAAAGAAGTGCTGCAATTGGTCGCGATTGGTGTCGCGCTCGGCCTTCCCGCGGCGTGGGCATTAACCCGGTTCGCAAAATCGCAATTGTATGGGATTCAGCCCAACGATGCGCTCACTATCGCACTGGCGACAGGCGGGATCGCGTTGGTGGCGATCCTTTCCGGCTACTTTCCCGCGCGCGGCGCCACGCTGGTCGATCCGATGCGCGCTCTCCGCTGGGAGTGAAGTCCGCCCCCTGGAAATCGCCCTAGCCTCTTGCCGTTCCCCATTCTGTCTGCCTTCTGCCAAAATAAGCAAGGGCAGTCTGGTTGTCAACGCGCCCTAGAATCTCTAAAAATGCAATTGCGAGTGCTTGCGTTTGTGCTGGCCGGGGGCAAAGGAACTCGCCTCTATCCTCTTACCAAGGAACGTGCCAAGCCGGCCGTCCCTTTTGGCGGCCGTTATCGCATTGTCGACTTCGTTCTGAGCAACCTGGTCAATTCGGGCATCTACTCCGTCTACGTCCTGGTTCAATTCAAGAGCCAATCGTTGCTGCAGCACCTGCGCGAGGGTTGGGAAGCCTCCAGCCTGCTGCGCAATCATTTCATCATCCCGGTTCCCGCTCAGATGCGATCCCTGGGCGAGGACTGGTATCGCGGAACCGCCGACGCCATTTACCAGAACATCAATCTGATCGAACAGGCCGAGCCGCACGTGGTTGCTATCTTCGGCGCCGATCACATCTATCGCATGAATATCCGCGAAATGGTGGAATTTCACGTCGACCGAGGGGCGCAGGTGACCGTCTCCGCTATCCCCGTCGAAAAGGAACAGGCCGCCGAGTTCGGAGTGATCGAGACCCGCGAGGACGGTTCCATTCGTGGTTTCCACGAGAAACGCCTCGACGCTCCCACCATGCCGGGCGACCCCAACCGGGTCTACGCATCCATGGGCAACTATCTGTTCTCGACCAAATTGCTGCTGGAGGAATTGCGCGCCGACGGCGAGAATGAGCGCAGTTCCCACGATTTTGGCCGCGACATCCTGCCCAACCTGATCGGCCGCGCTGATATGTTCGCCTATGATTTCCAAACCAACCGCATCCCCGGCGATCCGGCCGGCGCGCCGATCTACTGGCGGGATGTCGGAACCCTGGATGCCTATTTCGATGCCAACATGGACCTGCGTTCGGTCTCTCCCGAGCTGAACCTGTACAACCGTCAATGGCCCCTCAGAACCGCCGGCTATTTCGACGCCCCAGCCAAGTTCATCTTCGACTACGATGGCCGGCGCGGCCAAGCCTTGGATTCAATTGTCTCCGGCGGCGCTATTCTCTCCGGCGGCTTGGTTCGAGGCTCCATCATCGGCCGAGGTGTCCGCATCCACTCCAACGCCTACGTTGAAGATTCGATTATCTTTGACAACTGCGACATCGGCCGCCGCGCGCGCGTGCGCCGGGCGATTCTCGACAAAAACGTCCGGGTGCCGGAAGACACTACGATTGGCTTTGATCTGGATCGAGACCGCCAGCTTTATCACGTTACCGAAAGCGGCATCGTGGTCGTGGAAGGCCATCGCTCGCCGGTCGATATTTCTGCGATGAATCTGTAACCGGGCCCCTCATAATATAGTTATGCCCGCCCCGCCCGCCAAGAAGCCGTCTGCCGGCGACGTTGCCCGCTATGCCGACATGTTTTCGGCCATGGGAACCGAGCCACGGCTGCGGATCATGCAACTTCTTCTCACGGCCCACCCCACCGGCTTGGTGGTCAGCCAGATCCAGGAAGAGCTCGGGATACCGGCCTCCACGCTGTCCCACCATCTGGATAAGCTCAAGAACGAGGATCTGGTCAGCGTCCGGCGCGAAGGCACTTACCTCTGGTACAGCGCCAATACCGCTACGCTCGAAGAACTCCTGTCTTTTCTATACGCGGAGTGCTGCACCCGCAATGCCGTCGTCGATCCGAAGAAGATGATCCCCATCTCATCCCTCCGCCGGGCCGGCCAGTAAACTACTGCCTTCGAAGCCGACCCCTTACCGTAAGGTGACCTACGAAATTCATTCACATGAAAGCAGATTCATCTGTAACTAGTTACCACGAAAGAGTGTCGAACTAAGTGAAATGTATGATTCAGCCGTCACAACAGCAATCGACGATATCACAACTACTCTGAACGGCGTTCCTGCCGTTGAGATCAAGTCGGAACTGGATCGCATTCTGCGCAGCCGGGCATTCATTCAATCTCATAGGATCCGCCGTTTCTTGCAATTCGTGGTAGAAGAGAGCCTACTCGGCCAGCCTCATCGGCTAAAAGAGTACCTGATCGGTCTGGAAGTGTTCGACCGCCGGGAAGCGTTCGATCCGCGCGTAGACTCCATTGTTCGGGTCGAGGCGCGCCGTTTACGCAACAAGCTGGAAGAATATTATCGGACTGAGGGACAGGAAGATCCGGTTCGCGTTCTGCTCCGCAAGGGCAGTTACGTCCCGATCTTCGAGTACCGGCATGCCGGCTCGACTTCGGCCGTCCCGTCGCAGCGGAGGGTCGTCGAAATCAGCCCCTTCGCTCTGGTGAAGGCCCCGGCCGGCTCAGAAGCCGTTGCTGAAGAAATCCAGCGCCGGCTGTCGCATGTGTTGATCAAAGAAGGCTACTTTCAGGTAATCACAGGTTCGCGTCCGCCGGCAGGCGACCAGGCCGGCGTCGAGACCCCGTCTAACGGAGGCAATGGAAATAGCCATGCCGCCCCGGCATCCGCGCCGGATTATGCGGTGGAAGGCAGCATTGAATTTCAGCCGGGTGGATTTCATCTGATCCTGCAATTGATCCAGTCGCCCGACCACTCGTATATCTGGTCTGAAGCGGCCGATTACAGGTTGGATGACTTGGCCCCCGTGGAACAGTTGGCTCAGCTCCTGTTGCGCGAATTGGCCGCCTTCCCCAACGAGTCGTTGGCCCGGCGGCAAGCTTCCCACCAGGACGGCCGCGATGCGTACCTGCAGGGCCGCTATTATTGGAAGCTCGCCACGCCCGATACCATTCGCAACAGCGTTTCGTCTTTCACCCGGGCTGTCGAAAGCGACGTAAATTATGCCGCGGCCTGGGCTGCCCTCGCCGAGGCCCTCACGGTCAGCTCCATGTTCGGCTTCCTCGCCCCGAACGAAACCGGCGGGCGCATGAAAGAGGCGGCGTTGAAGGCCCTCTCGCTGAATTCCGTCCTGCCCGAAACTCACATCGCGCTTGGATCGGTGTTGTCCATTCTCGATTGGGATTGGGAGGGCGGTGAACGCGAGCTGCAAAAGTCGATTCAGCTGGATAGCCACGATCCCATCGGCCATATTGCCTACGGCGTCCAACTGGCTTGCCGCGGAATGTTCGATCCGGCGGTGGTCGAAGTGGAGCGGGCCCTCGAGATGGACCCGGCCTCCCTGTTCCCGAACTTCGTACTGGGCTGGCTATATGGCGTGTGCCGCCGCTTGGATGAGGCCATCTCGCAGCACCTGCTCGTCTCTAAGCTGGCGCCCGATTACGCGCTGCCGCACTTTGGCCTGGGGCTGGCGTACGCCGGCAAAGGCATGTTCCAGGATGCCATCGCCCACTTTACCAACGCGACGCAGTTGAAATGCCGCTCGCTTTTAGGCGGCCAGCTCGGCTACTGCTACGCCATGGCCAACCGGCGCGAAGAGGCCCTTCGCGAAATCGCTAATCTCACGATCCGATCCGAATCGCATTATGTCTCGCCGGTCAGCTTCGCCAGCATTTATTGCGGCCTGCAAGATAAGGAGAAAGCGCAGAATTACCTCGAACAAGCCCTGGATGCTCACGATCCTTCTCTCCCCATACAGCTGCTCAATCCCGAGTTCGACAGCCTCAGGGACGAACCACGTTTCCAAGCCCTGCGGCGGCGGATTGGTTTGCTCCCGACCTGACCTTGATAAAATAACCACACGAGCGCACACGCGAACAAAAGCTTGCAGCGCCAAGAGAGTGTCCTTGCGCGGGGGGTTCTTTGCCCCTCTGGAGAAGTGTGGAGCAGATCGGCCGATACCGGATCTTAGATGAACTCGGGCGCGGGGCTACCGGGATCGTTTATCGTGCCCAAGATCCCGCCATCGGCCGGATCATTGCCATTAAAACCATCCGATTGTCGGATTTCACCGATGAAAACGAACGGGACCGGCTCCGCGAACGCCTGTTCCGCGAGGCGCAATCGGCTGGTATACTCTCCCACCCCAACATCGTCACCATCTACGACATCGCCGAAGAGAACGGCCTGGCATACATTTTCATGGAATATGTCGACGGCCCTCCGCTCGAAAAAATTCTCAACAGCCAGGAAGTGCTCGGCAAAGACGTGGCGCTGTCGATTTTCCGGCAAACCGCGACCGCGCTCGATTACGCCCACAGAAAAGGCATCGTACACCGTGACATCAAGCCCGCCAACATCCTGATCCACGAGGGGGCGCTGGCCAAGATCACCGATTTCGGCGTCGCCAAGATTCTGTCCCAGCAGATGACCCAGAGCGGCGTCATGATGGGGACGCCCAACTACATGTCGCCCGAACAGGTGCAAGGACATGCCGTCGACGGCCGGGCCGACCAGTTCTCGCTGGCTGTGATTGCCTACGAAATACTGACGGGCGAAAAGCCTTTCGTGGCCGACCACTTGCCATCCCTGCTTTATCGCATTGTGCGCGAGGATCCTGTGCCGCCGCAGCGTCTCAATCCCACCTTGGGGCCTCAAGTGGAAGTGGTGCTGCGGAAAGCGCTCTCCAAAAACGCCGCCGAACGTTACTCCAGTTGCATGGAGTTCATCGAAGCGTTAGCGGTGGCCTGCGGCGCCAATCCAAACTGGAGGCCTCTGCCGCGCAGTACCGCGCAGACTCTTCCGACCCTCGGGGCCGGCGCGGCTATCGACCATACTGCCGCCCGTCCGCTCGCGCCTCCGGTACGAAAGCCTCAGCCCGCGGCCCCGCCGCCGGTCCCCATCGAAATGCCCGCCACCCGTCCCATCCGGCGCGATGAGACGGAGTCCCGCAACCCGCTGCTCCGAAGCTTGCTGTGGATGCTGGTCGGCATCGGATTGGTTGGCCTGGTGTTGTTCGGCGCTCAAAAGTACTTGTTCAACCGAAATTCCGAAGCTCCGGCGGCGCCGGCGGCGGAGACTCAAGCGCAACCACCTCCCTCGAACCCGGCTCCTCCCAACTCCGCGCCTGACGATTCGGCCTCCAAACCCAGTCCCGTTGGCGAAGCGCGGGGCGCTGACGACGCTTCCAAGCGGGCAGCGAAACCTGAGACCCCGCCTCAAGGCACGACTCCCGAAACCACGAAGCCCGAAAGTGCTCCCGCGGAAAAGGCCAGCGCCACTCCGCCCAGCGAAGCTCCACGCGATACGCCGCGCGAATCTCCTAGGCGTGAGGTTTCCACCATTCCATCGCCGGTCGTGGGCCGCCCCGCCGCCGATCAGACCGTGCAGTTTCTGACCGACCCGCCCGGCGCGCAGGTGATGATCGATAGCAACTCATCACTGACCTGCAAGACGCCTTGCCTGTTGTCGGTTCCCGCCGGGCGGCATGTGTTGAACGTTCAGCTCGCTGGTTACAGAGCCTATCCGCGGGTGTTCAATGTTCCGCAGGACAGCGACATCTTTCTGCAGTTGAACAAAATTGCGGCGTCATTAAGCGTCACATCCACTCCCGCCGGCGCTTCCATTGACATTAACGGGGAACCGCAATCTCAGCGCACGCCCGCGCTGTTCAAATTTCCTCCGGGAACTTATCACGTTCGCGTGACCAGGAATGGAGCTTTTCTCGATTTTGACGTTCAACTCCGAGACGGTGAATTTATCAGTAGAAATGTGATCTTTTAATGAAGCTGACACGACGCAAACTTTTTCTCGCTGCCGCGGCCGGCGTGTTGCCCCGGTTCGGTTCCTCCGCGGATCTTTCTCCACTGATCACGCGCTCTTCCCGTCCGGCGGATCTGGAGATGCCGCTCGACGGCTTCCATGAATGGATCACCCCGGTCGATCGGTTTTTCATCCGCTGTCATACCTATTTTCCGGACCGCGTCAACTTGAGCGACTGGCGGCTGAAAGTCGACGGTGTCGTCAACCAGCCTCTGACCTTGACCATGGACGATCTGAAGCAGCTGCCGCGCGTCGAGCTGGTGGGTGTGCTGGAATGCGCCGGCAACGGACGCACGTTTTATCAGCCGCATGTCGCCGGCACGCAGTGGGCATTTGGAAGCGTAGGGAATGGAAGATGGGCTGGTGTCCGTTTCCGCGACGTCCTTCAGAAAGCCGGTCTCAAAGAATCCGCCAAAGAGATTCTTCTGGACGCCGCGGATTCTCCCCTCGGAACCATGCCGAAATTCCAGCGCACCGTGACGGTTAAAAAGGCGCTCGATCCCGATACCTTGCTGGCCTATGAAATGAACGCCCAACCTTTGTCCGACGAGCACGGCTTTCCGTTGCGGCTGATCGTCTCCGGCTGGGCCGGAGACTCATGGGTGAAATGGCTGCAGCACATCGAAGTTCTCGATCACGAGTTCGAAGGCTTCTGGATGAAGACCGCCTACCGGCATCCCACCCACCACGTCGAGCCGGGCGCGGCCGTGGATCTCTCCGAGTTGGTGCCAGTCACCGATCTGGGCGTCAAGTCAGTGATCGCGACGCCCGTCAACTGGGTGAAACCCGGGCGGGTGCGCATCAGCGGGACAGCCTGGTCGAATAGCTCGCCCGTGAGCAAGGTCGACATCTCGGTAGATGGCGGGAAATCGTGGAAGGCGGCCAAGCTGGGCAAAGAACAAAGCCGCTACGCCTGGCGTCTCTGGGAACTCGATTGGCAGGCGCCCACCGGCAAGCACACTCTCATCGCTCGCGCCACCAACGCCGCCGGCCAGACGCAGCCGCTCACCGAGGAATGGAACCCGTCGGGATACCTGTGGAACGTCGCCCAGCCGGTGGAGGTCGAGGTATCCGGCAACGAAGCGCCCCCCGCCGCCTCGGACGGCGTTCATCCGGGCCAGCGGCCGCCCGCCTACCAGGCCGCATGCTTCGTCTGCCACGACGAATCCATGATGACCCAACAGCGCCTCACCCCCGCGCAATGGGATCGAGAAGTACAAAAAATGAGCGGCTGGGGAGCGCGCATCAAGCCCGAAGACCGCGAGGCAATCTTGAATTACTTGTCCGATAATTTCAAGCCGTAGCGGGGGTAACTACTCCAGCACCGCGTAGGAAATCTGCGGCTGAAAAGGGAAACGTCGCAGGCGCAGGTTACGCAATCCAATGGTTTTTTGCACGGCGACAGTTTCTCCTGGCCAAAATCCATTGTTCAGCTCATCGAAGGCAAGTATCGAGCCTTTTGGCATGTAAGGAAGGAATTGTTCGATCGCTACCTTGGTCGGCTCGAAGAGGTCAAAGTCCAGATACAGCAGCGCGACCACCAAATGCGGAGTCGCCTCTATGAACTTGGGAATCGTCTCCACAGCGTTTCCGCGGACTAGTTGGACACGCGCAATGTGTCCAAGCGGACGGTACAGATCGTATAGTCGAATGGCTTCTGTTAAATCTGCATACGAGTCCGCTTTCAATCCAAAAGGTTTGGCCAGCGCTTCTTCGGTCAGCTTATCTTCATCGGCTATATCCGGAAATCCCGCGAAGGTGTCCATGCCAACGATACGCCGCACGTGATTCAGCGGTTCGAGGATGGCGCTCAAATGTGCCCAAGTCATTAATCCCGCACCCATGAAGACTCCACAATCGATAATCCAGCCGGGAACGGAGAGCACCTGCTCAAAGATCTTGCTGCGGCACAAGAATCGGCCGATATCACCACAAGAGACGTACTTGGTGAAGTTTTGAAGTTTCTCAACGTTACTCGCTGGGTTCGATTGATAGTAACTCTCGAGTTCCTGATAGAACTGCCGGCTTCCGCGACTTTGGTTCGTTTCAATGTTGAGCGGCGGTGTCGTGGTAATCCCTAGCTCTTCGCGGGTGGCCATGTAGTCCCTGCCTGTACGACGGTATGTGGAGAGACGTCGCCATGGATGCGCGCGCCATTACCTATCCGAGCCCACTCTCCGATGGTCACATTCGTGTTGGTCGTCACGCCCATCCCGACCAGCGCGCCTTTGCCCACCTTCACGTGGCCCGCCAGCACCACGCCCGGAGTCAAATGCGCGTAATCATCGATGCTGCAGTCGTGCGAAACGATTACGCCCGTGTTGATAATCGCACCGAATCCTACCGTCGCAGCCGACCCGACGAAGGCCATCCCAAAAATCTGCGCGCCCGCGGCGATTGTGGCGCTGGGTTCCACGATCGCACTGCGATGAAGAACCGCCGGGAACCTGAATCCCAGCTCGGCGAATCGCTCGAAAATGGCGGCCCGCGCACTAAGGCTGTTGATGCCCCCGACGCCATTGATCATCAGTCTGACTCCTTTCTCATAGAGAGCTGACAGTTCCTCGCTGCCGCCTAGGATAGGTACGCCCAGCAGCTGACGCTCGGCCGGGACTGGGTCGGCGATTACTCCTGCGATTTTAAACTCGCGCCGTCCCAGGAGCGAATCGATAATCGTCTTGGCATGGCCGCCAGCTCCGTAAATGACAACCTCGTTCGACTGCGTCACAAACCTGGAAACTGACGCCCGCTCCGACTCGACCGGAGCCAAGCCTCGCACCATGGCCTCGGTTACCAGGATGTCTCGCGTTAATCCGTTAAGATCGACGTGCAGCTCTCGCGCCAGTTTGAGCGCTTTGTCGGTGATGCGTACACCTTCCGGTAGCGCGCCGGCGCGTTGAGCGGCCGCAAGGGGCGGGGTTTCCATTATCTCGACCGGCTCAGCCTGGATCTCGAACATCACCGCGCCCGCTCCCACTGACTTTCCGGGAACAATGCGGACGCTGCCAATGTAACCGGAGGTCTCTGCTTGGACATCGAAATTGGCCTTGGTGGTGGATAGAACGCACAGTAAGTCCCCCGCGGAAATCAGCTGCCCCAAACGAACCAGCACCTCCACCACCTGAGCTTCAGGTTCGTTCACGCTCAACAGCGGAGCCAGCACGATTTGCGCACTGCTCATAAAACTGGCTCGCAGGCTCCGTCCGGCACCAGTACTTGTGCGATCGCATCGCATACGTCCTGCACCGATGGCAGCACAGTAGCTTCCAGAGGTCTTGAGGAAGGGATGCAGCAATCCCACGCTCCCACTCGCGTACAGGCGACCAATCCAGCTTCGACGGCCTTGCTGACAACTTCGCTTCCCCAGCCGAAGGAGGTTCCGCCTTCCTCTAGCGTCACCAGGCGACGGGTTTTTCGCACTGATTCAAGCAGCGGGTTTGAATCCAGCGGGTTGAGTTGGGTGGGGATCAGCAATTCTATGAAAACCTCCTGCTCGACTGCCATCCGCCAGAGCGCCTCTAAGGCCAGTTCGGCGCTGTACCCGTACGTGGCCACCGTGACCGAAGGAGTTGGAGCGCCGGCCACGCGGATCGTGACGTTCGGAAAGTGACTTCCAGTCGCGACCAGATCGAGTTTTGGTATCTCAGTGGAGGGCTTCAGACGCGTTGCGTAAAGCAATTTATGTTCGATGAAAAGCGTTGGATCCTCACTCGCGAAGATGCAATCGAGCAGCAACTGCTTGGGATTGGTGACGGAGTTAGGGGCGACAACTCGCAGGCCGGGTATTCCGAGGAAGTGTTTCTCGATGCTCTGGCTGTGGGTGGGGCCATACCCGCGGCGGCCTCCCATCGGCGTTCGAACCACCATCGGGACGCGCACCTGCTGGTTGTACATTTCGCGGAACTTGCAAGCGTGATTCAAGAGCTGATCGAACGCCAAGCCCAGAAAGTCACCGAACATAATCTCGGCCACCGGGCGTAAACCACGCAAGGCCAGCCCGGACGCAATGCCGATGATGGCCGCTTCTGAAATCGGCGTAGTGAAAACGCGATCGGGAAAGCGAGTCGATAGCCCTTGCGCAAACTTGAATGCGCCGCCGTAAGGGTCGAGGATATCTTCCCCTAGAAAGATGACACGATCGTCCCGCTGCATGGCCTCATGCATGGCTTGGTTTAGGGCTTCTAGAACGGTCGTCATGGTGCAGGCCCCGCGTCCATTCTGACTTCCGCTAAGGAGCTCGCTTGAGGCCATGGATCGCTCTCAGCCTTGCGATAGGCTCCCTCTACTTCGCGTCGGGCGGTCTCCCTCGCCTGCTCCCATTCGCCTGCAGTGAGTTTCCGGCGAATGATGGAAATTGGATCCAACTCGCGAAAACGTTCGATCTCGGCGGCGTCCCGAAAATCGTCTCCCTTGGAATGCGGCGCCAGACGATAGGTATGGATCACCTGCGCCCGGGGCTTCCCGCTGGACCGGATCGCTGCTGCCAGGGCCGCGGTGGCAGCTCGAATCTCAAGTACGTCAGTGGTGTCCATTTCAACCGTCTCAATATCGAAGGCTCGAAAGCGTCTTCCAATCTTCCCCGCGAGGTTCATCTCAATCGGCGTGGTTTGCGCATAGCGATTGTTTTCCAGCACGAACAAAATCGGGAGGCCCCACAGTGAAGCAATATTCAGCGATTCATAAACAACACCTTCGCCCAGCGTTCCGTCGCCCAGCATGACCGCCACAATGCGTCCGGACCGCCTTTGGCGGACTCCAGAGACGATTTCCCGATCGTTGATCAGGAACCGCCTCTCTTAGCTCTCACCTAGGCTCATCGGAGAGAAGGATCGATTTTTGAGTTGTGGCGAAGCTTTTCTAGAGCTTGTTGGAAATCCGCCCCCGTAAGCCCCTGAGCCGCCGCCTCGTTTTGTTGCTGCGTAATCCTCAGTTCTTTGCGCAATACCACCGTTTCCCGGGGCGCCCGGATGCCTATTTTGACCCCCTGGGCTGCAATCGCCAGGATTTCGATCTCCACATCCTCGCCAATCAGCAACGACTCGCCCACCCGCCTGCGCAGCACTAACATGGGACCTCCGGACTGTGAACATCCGGATTCCAGGGCTGGATAGGGTGCTGATGGGAATACAACCGATCGGGCCGGATGGCTTGCAGACCGCGGCGCGTCTTGAGATTGAGCACCAGTGGCGCCATTAAATTGGCGGTGGCGGAAAACGGGTCATGCAGCGAAACCAGCGCCAGCACCAGCACCTCGCGGCCCAGCTCAGGCTGCCGGCCGGTATCGAGATCGAGTGCGGCCAGATCCTCCCCCGGCACCGCTAGTTGATAATACCGGTCCGCCACCAGGATCGGAAACGCAAGAAAACAAAGCGTCGCCTGCGCCAAGCTCTGGAGAAAAACTAACGGCGCGTTTTCGGGCAATTCGATCAAAACGAAGCGCTTTTGGTCTTCAAAAGCGGGCAGGCCGCGCGAAAATTCAAAGACCTCTTCCTCGCGGCAGGAGAGAATTCCAAAGTATTTGGTCGGGACCGAAAGCATTCCGGCTTCTACTTGCAAGCCGGATACCGTTGCCTGGTTTCTAGTTTCTGGTTTCTGGTTTTTGGTTGGGTGATTCACCTTCCGTCCGCTCCACCACCAACGTGAAATTCGCGACCAGCGCGGCGATCGCCCCTAAGCCTGCCACCAGCGGGGCAGCCAGGACCCCTACCGCGGCGATACTCAGCGGAATCTCCAGAAAAGTTTGGCCCTTCTCGTCCTTTAGAATGATCCGCCGGGCATTGCCTTCGTGGACGATGGTTTTGATCTTATCCACGAGGTCTTTACCCTTGACCTTGAATTCCTCGTAAAACTTGTTCTCCATGGCGACGACGAGTGTAGCATGCGGCGCTTTGGTAGATTTCGAGAGAGTCGGTATGCTTAGCGCTTAACGCTGACCATGCGCGCCTTACAGGTGCTTATACAATTCCTCGATTTGGAACGCGCGCTTTCTTCCGGCCGTCACGATGTGTCCGCGATATTTCAATTTCCGGTTGAGGATTAAATCGACCTCCCGGCCTATGGGGTAGTCGAAGGTGAGGACATCGTCTTCTTTCAACTCCATCAGATCCTCCATGCTCATGGTGGGACCTTCCAGCCGCCCATCCAAATGCATGTGCGCCGGCCGGATCAGCCGCAGGACGCGGGCCTGCTCCTGTTCGGTGGACTGGCTCTTGCGCACCGACCATTGCTGGTCGAACTTGTGGCGCAACATCTTAATCACAATGGAGGGGATACCGATGTTCATCATCCCTGCGTTGTCGCCGATGTGGACTTCCATGCTGACCGCCACCACGGCTTCATTGGGCGCGAGTATTCGGAGCAGCTGTGGCTCGGTCTCGTGCGCCTGTATGGTGAATTCCATGGGCGTGACCGCGTGCCACGCCATTTTTAGATCGTTCAGCGTAATTCGGTACAGGCCGTCCAAGACGCTCTGTTCGATCTCCGTGATTTCCCGGGTCACTTTCAGCGGCACTCGCGCGTTGCCGCCCAGCAGCATCTCGATGATCGGGAAGACCAGAGTTGGATTCAGCTCCAGCACCGCCGCGCCTTCAAACGGCTTCATGTCGAGCGCTACCAGACAGGTAGGGGACGGCAGGCACTGGGAGAACTCCATGAACGAAAGCTGTTCCACTGAAACCAGATTTACAGCTACATAAGCGCGTAGATAAGCAGACAAGCTGGCCGCCAGGCTGCGGGCAAAATTTTCGTGGAGCAGGTGAATGGCCCGGAGCTGATCTTTGGCGATGCGGTCCGGACGTCGAAAGTCGTACGGTAGCGCGCGCTTGGCTGGATCATCATCTTCGGGCGTGTCTCGCAAATGCCGAAATACATCATCGATCTCATCTTGTGAGAGAACCCGATCCGTCATCTAAACATAGATCGGCAGGGTGGGCTCTTTCAAACATTCCCTTAACGCCGGATCGTATATGTTTTTGCGCTTGCTAAAATCGAATCAAGTGTCGAGCTTCCATGTTCAAAATTTTGGATGCCGCGCCTCGCAGGCCGATGGCGCCGCTATTGAATCCGCGCTGGTGGCCAAGGGAATGTGCTCCAGGGGTCTGGCTGAAGCCGAGCTGATCGTTCTAAATACCTGTACTGTCACGGCCTTGGCCGATCAGGACGTCCGCAAAGCGGTGCATCGAGTGCATCGCGAAAATCCTGGGGCGCGAATCTTGATCACCGGCTGTTATGCGCAGCGCGCCCCCCAAGAGCTCGCTATATTACCCGGGGTGTACTGGGTAGTAGGAAACTCGCATAAGGTTGAAATTCCGGAAATCATCACGCCTTATCAAACCATCACGCCTTATCATGGCGAGATTCACGTGGGACAGATTCACGTCGGCGACATCCTAGCTACCCACGAATTCCTCTCCGCACCGGTGGAAGACGCCGCCGGCGATCGAACGCGCCCCAACCTCAAAATCCAGGACGGATGCAACAATCGCTGTTCCTTCTGTATCATTCCGTTCGTCCGCGGCCCGAGCCGCAGCGCGACCGCCGAGCAGGTGATCGCCCAAGTGCGGAATCTGGCGGGGCGCTACCGCGAGGTGGTGCTAAGCGGCATCAATTTAGGCCGCTGGGGACGCGACTCCTCTAGTAACCTGCGTCTGGCCGGCCTGATCCGCAGGCTGCTGGATGAGACCGAAGTGGCGCGTCTCCGCCTCAGCTCGGTGGAACCGATGGACTGGAGCGACGATCTGCTCGATTTGGTCGCGTCGTCCGCCCGCATCGCCAAGCACGTGCACGCGCCCTTGCAGTCGGGGTCGGATAAAGTGCTGCGCCGCATGCATCGCAAGTATCGGCCCCGGCACTATGAAGACCGGGTGTTGAAAGCGCGCGCCGCAATGCCGGATGCTGCCATCGGCGCCGATGTGATGACCGGCTTTCCCGGTGAGACCGCCGAAGAATTCGAAGAGAGCCGTTCCTTTATAGAAAGCCTGCCGTTCACCTACCTGCATGTATTCACCTATTCCGAGCGGCCCGGAACTCCAGCCGCCGCCAGTCCCGGCCAGGTGCCGATTGAAACCCGCAAAGAGCGCAACCGGATCCTGCGGGAGTTGGCCGCGAGCAAGAACCTGGAATTCCGGCGGGGTATGATCGGCCGAAAGCTTTCGGTGGTAACGCTGGCCGAAGGCGCGCTCTCGGATAATTTCGTGAAGGTGGAACTGGCCACGCCCAGGCCGGCCAACCAGCTCGTCGACGTCACCATCGGCTCGCTCAGTCCCACAGGCGTTCGTGAGCATTCGGCGCTCAGGGTGTTGTAGTTCCTACCACCCACTCCCCACCCCCTACAACCCACCCCCTACAACCCAGCCATCAGACCCGCCAACAGTTCAATACCATCCCATAAGTTCCGCAGCCGGAGGTTCTCGTTGTAGCTGTGCTGATTGTTGTCGTGGTTCACGATGGGTGTGGAGATGGTCGGCACTTTCAAGATGGTCTCGATAGTATCGAGCGGCACGCTGCCACCCATGGTGGGCAGTTTGATCACCGGCCCGCGAGCGCTTTCGGCGGCGGCCAGAACGGCTTTCGAGATGGGGAGATCCATGGAGGTGCGGACGGCGTTGTAACCGAATTCGCGGCTAGCCACCTTGGCCACCTTGGCATGCGACCTGCGCGTTTCGATGTCGGGGTCGTGATCCACGACGAAATAACCTTGCTTGCGGATATACTCGACTACGCGCTGAAGAGCTTCGGTATGATCGATGCCCTTGACCAGCCGGATATCGAGCGAAGCGGTCGCCGTGGCGGGGATCACATTGCTGGCCTGGGCGCCACTCCGCGAGCTGCTCATTCCACGAATATTGAGCGACGGCTGATTGAGCAGCTCCAGCAGCGTTTTGCCACCACCGTCCGTATGCCCGAGCGCGAATTCGCGTTTCAGATCTTCGTCGGCGTTAGGCGCCTCGGCCAGCGCGCGCTTTTCGGTCTCGCTCAGAGGCTGAATACCGTCGTAAAAATGATCGATGAGCACGCGGCCGTCTGAATCCTTCATCGAAGCGAGCAGCTGCGCCAGCAGCATGGCGGGATTGGGCGCCCAGTTTCCATAATGGCCGCTGTGCAGCTCGTGCGCCGCCCCGTAAACGGTAATGTCGAAGGTCTCGACACCGCGCGCTCCAAACACGATGGTCTGCCGGCGGCTCTGCTGGACCGGCCCATCGCAAATCAGCCACACATCGCCTCCCAGCAGTTCTTTGTTGGCGGATATGATATCGCCAAGATGCCGCGAGCCGGCCTCTTCCTCGCCTTCGAAGATGAACCGGATATTCGACTTCAGCGGAATGCGGGCGGCGTTGAGCGCGTCGAGCGCGGCGGCCATCGCAATGATGGGAGCTTTGTCATCGGAGGCCGATCGTGCATAGATGCGCCATTCCGGATCGAAGCGCGCGCCGGCTTCGGGCAGCGGGATGATCTTGCCGTCCTGGTCGAGCGGGCGGTCGCGCAGCACGGGCTGCCAGGGCGGCGTGGCCCACTCCTTGGGATCTAGGGGCTGGCCGTCGTAATGAGCATAGAAGACGATGGTGCGCCGGGCGTTGGGAGTGCGGATCTCGCCGAACACGGCCGGAGGAGCGCCGGGAACTTCGAGCAGCTTGGCCTTCACGCCGCGCTCTTCGAAAATTTTTACGATGGCGTCGGCGTTGCGGCGGACATTGGGCGCGTCGGAGGCCAGGTTGGGGATCGCTAACAGATCGAAAAACTCGGAGACGATGGCATGCTCGTGGGCCTCGCGCCAGGCGCGAGCGGCCTGGGCGGCTGGAGAGGTCTGGCTTTCACCGGCAGGCGACAACAGGAACAGAATCAGCCACGGAACGACACGCATGTTCACGGATTCTCATTGTGGCAGATTCATTGAGGCCAGGGCCGATCGCGATGTGCATATAGACTTCGCTCTTCATGCTGTGTTGGTTCACTCCTCGATTTTTTCGAGCATCTGTTTCAGGTCAGCCGCTGGAATAACCTGAAGTTGTACACTCGCTGATCCACCTTCCGGGGCGTCGATGGTGTCGCAGCGGCTTTCCAGGACCTTCAGCAACGCGCCGTTTTGCAATAACATCCATGGTTGTGCCGCCGCGAACGCACAAGCATGATATTTTCCGGGAGCGACGTGAATCTTGGTGGGGCCGTGTTGGTTCATCGAGAAAGGTTGCTGATTATGCGGGTCGCCGCTCGCCGCCCAAAGAATCGCCGAGATAGTATCCGTTCCGTCCGCCGGCGGAGCCGAAAGCGTCGCTTCCAGTTGGGCGAATTTCGTGCCGATCACCACTTTCAGCTGGCTTGCCCCCGGCCCGATTTCGAGATCCCACGGTGACACCTCCTGACCGCCCTGTTGGACCGCTTTGACGTAACCCTCCATGCCGTTCACAAACAGCCACCAGCGCCCGGGCGTGACGGAGTTGATGACGAATGTTCCATCGCTCTGCACGTGGCCTTGCGGCGGCTGGTGCATCATCGGCCGGCCTTCAATCGGATTCATTACAACCTCAACGTTGTTCATGGACGGTTTAGTATCGCCTTCAACCGAGATGGTCCCGCTGAGCGTGGGCGTCGGCGCGAGGGTCAGTTCGATGGGATCGAGCGGCGCGTCGCCAACCTCAACCGGGACCTTTGCGAAATAGGACCGCGCCAGGCCGTCACCGGATGTTTGCGCGAAAAGATCATAAGATCCCGGCAGCACGTTTTGAATCCGGAAGTCGCCAGTGGACGCATCCACCCGCTGTCCCTGGGTCCGAAACTCTCGAGTCAAGGGGTCTTTGGGAGTGAGAGTGAGCTGAATAATCCCACCGGAGGCTGGGCCGGCGTGTCCGCGGATGGTGGTGCCGAGCGCGGGGGCCATTTTGAAATCGATCCCTGAGACGTCGGCCCCGGGCGTGGCCTGTACTGTGGCCGCGCTCATCGGGTCGGCAATGCCGGGGTAGAAGAGCGGCTCGTAACTTAGCTTGGGCACGTCCATGACAGCGTCCCGACGGACGAAGGCGTGTGGCAAAGGTACAGTCTTAAAGCAACGGGCCTGAATATAATACTTGCCGCGGGGGAGATTGGAAATCCGGTATTCCCCCTTGTCGTCGCTTTGAGAAGAGCCACTCTGCTGAAGGGTTCGGCCCATGCCCATATCGCGGAGCTGCATCGCAGCGGCGTTACAGCCTGAAATCGGATTCCCTTCTTCATCGACTATGCGGCCACGCACGGCTGCCCCTGGATTGAGCGACACTGTAATGTCCTGCTTCTGCTCGTCGGCCGCGAGCGAAACGGAAACCTGCTGATTTCCGTCCAGAGCGTCTTGCACGGGCGGGTATTTCTGGCTGTGCACGAGGATGCTGTATTGCCCCGCGGCCAATTGGCGGAATGCGAAATGTCCAGACGCATCGGTGACGGCGCTAAGGCCAGCCCCGCCGTTTAACATAACAGACGCCTTCTTCACCGGCTCGTGTGTGACGGCATCCAGCACGGAGCCTTCGATGGAGGCTTTTCCGGTCTGGATTTGCGAGGGAGGATTCTGACCTATCACAATGCTCCACAGAAACGGAAGGAGTAATGCGGCCGGCTTCATGGCTGCGCTCCTGCCGGCGATGCGGCTGGAATCAGCGAGATTTTTTGTGGGTCGTTGGGTCCTTCCCGCAAGGTCACTGGTACACCAAACCGCTCGAAGGGTTTGAGAAAGTCCGGATCCTGAATCGACTGCTGATCGAGATCCTCGAAAGCAAACAGCCGGTACTCGCCGGGTCTGGCACGGTTGATCTCGAAATGTCCTTTTTCGTCGGTGGTGGCGAAACGATAGAAGCCAGCCATGTGCCGAAGTTTTGCTTCGGGCGCCAAGACAACCACTCCGCGCGCGGGCTGATCGCCTTGGAGTACGTCGCCTTCGAAGGTCGCGGCGCGCGTGCTGAATACAATCTTCAGCGGCTCTGACGTGGAAGGCCGGATGGTCATGTCTTCAGTCAACACATCCTGATCGCCGAGCTGCACGGACTTGACGTAGCCGCCGGTCGGGATCGGTCCGGCCACGATGTCCCAGATGCCTAGTGGGACATTGGTGAACTTGAAGCTGCCATCCTTTCTCACATTGACTCGAAGCGGCTGGCCGCGCCATGGATTATCGTCACCCGGAGCAAAGCTGACAGTATAGGCCGCTTGCTTCCCCGCGTCCGGTCCCTCGATGGACACACTGCCGGAAAGGTCGATGGTCGCCTCGAGCGGGATGATGAAATCGTGAAGGCCTAGCGGCTGTACGTCGATTTTTAGCACTCCGCGATACGGTTTGCCATCGATGGTTCCCTGAGCTAGAAGGAAATAGGGGCCCGGCGGGAGTTGGGCGCGAATGAAATGATAATCAGGTGTTGCTCCCCCCGAAACTCCGAACATTCTGTTGGCGAAACTCTCACTGGCATCCACAATGTTCCCGGAGACATCTTTGATCGAGACCGCCGGGGGCACCATAACTTTCGCCTCAATTGTCACCGCCGGTTGTGCCCGCATTCGAAAATCAATGGAAGAGATTTCCTGTCCCGGTTGTATCCCAATGAGCGTTGCCGATTCGGAGCGATCGGCGCCGGGATAATATTGATAGCCGTAGGAATATTGTTGTTGGGGTTCGCCGGCGGCGGCTTCCGGATGTATTTTGACAGCCGGGCGATTCACGCTATTCGCACTGACTGCATATTGTCCTCCCACCAGTCCGGTGACAGTATAGCGGCCATTGCTATCGGTCATGCTTGCGGGGCCTGTCGCCAGCGTACGCTTTCCGCGCCGGAATTCAGGCAGCATGACCATCACCCGAACCCCCGGCAGCGGGTCGCCGTCTTCATCCAAAACCACGCCACTGATCGAGCTAATCAATTTCAGACGGAAAATCAAGTCGCTCCGGGACTCGCTTGCAGCCAATTGGATGGTCGCCGGCGGGCCGCCGGGATTTCGAGCGCCGTAAGCGGCGGGTTGATAGCCGTCCCTCGTTACTCGCAATTGATAGCGGCCCGCCGGGAGATAGCCGAACGAAAACCGGCCATTCGCGTCGCTCCAGGCAACCGCATCCTGAGGCTGCGCTTCCACGGTGGATAATGTAACGATGGCGCGGCGGATGGGCGAATTTCCAGCCGCATCCAGGACGATTCCTGAAATGAAGCCGGATTCCGCGGCCGCGGGCGAGGTCTGCGCGGACGCGCCGATCGCCAAAGAGCACGACAGCCCGACGAATGCACGGAACGCCGAAAATCGCATACGGTCAAATCCGCGAGATACACTGATTGTAAGCTATCGAGGGGCGAATCATTCTATGAAAAGACTTAACCTGACGGTCCTCCAGCTAGCCGCCCTCAGCCTGTTGCTGCCCGCCTTCACCTGGTCCGCCGAAACCAATGACCCGGACGTCGTCAAGAAGCTGGACGGCTTGGACGCCTACATGTCGAAGGTCCTGAAGGATTGGAACACGGCCGGCATCGGGGTCGGCGTGGTGGTGAACGATAAGCTGGTTTTTGCGAAGGGCTATGGCTACCGCGATTACGAGAAGAAGCTGCCGTTCACTCCGGCCACAGTCTGCCCGATCGCGTCTAATACCAAGCTTTTCACCGCGGTTGCTGCGGGCATGCTGGTCGAAGATGGAAAACTCACCTGGGACAAGCCGATCCACGATTTCGTCCCGGGTATCCGGTTTTACAACGATCAGCTCAATAACACGGTCACGCTGCGCGACATGCTTTCGCACCGCACCGGCGTCACCCGGCACGACACCATCTGGTACAAATCCGACTTCACGCGCAAAGAGCTTTTCGACAAGTTGAAGTACCTGGAACCCGAGCAGCCGATGCGCGAAACCTTCCTCTACAACAACCTGATGTTCGCAGCCGCGGGCTACATGATCGAGTTGCAGTCGGGCAAGCGCTGGGAAGATTTCGTGCGCGAGAAGATCCTCAATCCCCTGGATATGAAGTCCACCAGCTATTCGATTTCTGATATGACGCACCAGCCCGACTTTGGCGTGCCCTTCACGGAGAAGCGCGATTCGTTCGAGCTTTACAAGATCCCTTACTACGAGGACATAGAGGGCGTGGCGCCCTGCGGAGCGATCGCGTCCAACATCGATGACATTTCGCACTGGCTGATCGCGCTGATGAACGACGGCAAATATAAAGGACGCCAGGTGCTGCCGGCCGGGGTGCTGAAGGCCACGCTCGAGCCCGCCATTGCGCTGCCCAACACGCTGACCGAGTCGCTGGGGTACTGGGAGATTCTGAACTCCGCATACGGGATGGGGCGCCAGACCGCCTCCTATCGCGGGCATCTGCTCACGTTTCACGGAGGCGACCTTCCCGGCTTCCATTCGCAGGTTTCGTTCATGCCGCGCGAACACTTCGGCGTTATCGTTTTGGTCATTGGCGATCATGCCGCGCCGCTGTACAACGTGGTCAGTTACAACGTCTACGAGCGGCTGCTCGGCATGGATCAGACGCCCTGGAGCGAGCGGCGCCTGGCTATGCGCCTGAAATCGAAGGAAGCAGCCAAACAGGCCCGCGCGAAAGCCGGCGAGGATCGCGTTCCGAACACCAAGCCCTCGCATCCTTTAGCGGACTACGTGGCCGACTACGAAAATCCGGCCTACGGCGTCATGAAAATCGGGTTGAAAGACAATCAGCTGCAGTTCGATTTTCACAAGATCAAAATGCCGATGACGCAGTTCCATTACGATCGTTTCGATACGCCCGACGACGAGCGGGATGGCAAGTGGTCGGTAAACTTCCGCACCAATCCCCAGGGCGACGTGGATCAGGCAGTCATGTCGCTGGACGAAGCCGAAGCGGTCTTCACACGCAAGCCGGAGACGCTGGACGCCGCGCTGCTGAACCAACTCGCCGGGACGTATGAGATGCCGAGCGGCATGAAGGCGCAGATACAATATGTACAGAACAGCGGGCTATCGCTGGTCTTGCCTGGATCGCCGCCTTATTCGCTGACCCATACCAAGGGGCTGACGTTCCGCATCCCGCAGTTTTCCGATTTGGTGTTTGAATTCACGATGGAGCGTGGCCAGGTGAAAGCATTGAAGGAGAAAGATCCGTCCGGCGAGTTCTCTTATCCGAAAAGATAACGACATGGCCCGAAAAGATAACGACGGCCCGAAAAAATAACGCCTTACGATAAAATCATTCAACGACTCATGATCGCTCGAGGAACCGCTTTCATTTTGCTTTGCTGCGCCATGATTTTGAGAGCGCAGGATACACTGCCGGAAGCTCCGGCCAAGAAGACTTTCGAGACCGTTTGCGGCGGCTGCCACGATCCCGACACTGCCGCCGGAGAGAGGCACGACAAATCTGGATGGCAGGCCGTCGTCACCACCATGGTCAATCGAGGCGCGCGCGCCAGCGATCAGGAGTTCGACGCCATTATCGATTATCTGGCAAAGTACTTCGGCGTGGTCAACGTCAACCAGGCTGGGGCCAAAGAGATCGAAGACGTGCTGCAGATTTCGTCTGAACAATCCGCGGCGATTGTTCGATACCGTGCCTCCAATGGTGCGTTCAAGAACCTGGACGGTTTGAAGAAAGTGCCGGGTCTGGATGCGAAACTACTGGAGGATCGAAAAGACCGGATCACTTTTGAGTAATCCGAGCGAGGGCAGGGGAATGAGAATCTTCGGAATCGTTCTGTTGCTGATCGGCGTCGCGCCGGTGATTTACGGCCAAGACGACTGGCCTTCTTACGGCCATGATCCCAGCGGCCAGCGCTATTCGTCCCTGAAACAGATAGACGCCAAGAATGTTTCGAAGCTCAAACCGGCCTGGCAGTACGGCATCGATCCGGGCGGCATAGATCTTAACGCGGCGACCCGCGCCATTACTTCCACCGAGGCCGTGCCCATTATGGCCGGGGGTGTTCTGTACTCGCCCACCGTCCATCGGAGCATCGTTGCTCTGGAGCCGGAAAGCGGAAAAGAGATCTGGAAGTACGATCTGGGGAAAGCCGGCGCTCCGCTGCGAGGCATTACATATTGGGCCGGCGACAAAGAAAATCCGCCTCGGATTCTTGCGGGTCTGAGCGACGGAACGCTGATCGCGCTCAATGCGAAAACCGGGCGTTTAGTCCCTGGCTTCGGCTCGGAAGGTACGCTGGACCTGCGGCCTGGAGTCGCGGATAAATTTCCGAACGCGCCTTATCACATGAGTTCGCCGGGCGTCATTTACCGGAATCTGATTATTACCGGAGCGCAGGGCCAGGAGGAAAATCCCGATGGGCCGGCCATGGATGTACGGGCCTGGGATCTGCACACCGGCAAACTGGGCTGGACCTTCCACACCATCCCGCATCCCGGCGAGCCTGGCTATGACACCTGGCCCGAAAACAACTGGCTCACTGCCGGGTCGCCCGCCAATTGGGGCGCTGCGACGCTAGACGTGGAACGCGGCCTGATCTTCCTGCCGGTCGGCCAGCCGGCGTCCCAATACTACGGCGGAGCGCGGCACGGGCAGAATCTGTACTCATCCTCGATCGTGGCGCTGGATGCTGCGACCGGTAAGGTTCGCTGGTATTTTCAACTCACCCATCACGACATGTGGGATTACGATGCCGAAGCCGCGCCGGCGCTGATGGACCTGATCCGCGATGGAAAGAAAATTCCCGTGGTAGTCGCCGTTTCGAAGCCTGGGTTGATGTTCTTCCTGGATCGCGAGACCGGTAAATCCATTTACCCGGTGGAGGAGCGCGCCGTCCCGCAGAGCGACGTGCCAGGCGAACAGTCCTGGCCCACGCAGCCGTTTCCGCTGAAGCCGCCGCCGCTGGCGCGCATGGGTATGAAGCCCGACGAGATCTTCACCGGCGAACCGGAGCACGAAAAGTACTGCCGCGAATTGGTAGAGAAGATCGGCGGCGTTCACAATGAAGGCGCGTACACGCCTTACAGCAGCAAGGAAATCAGGGTGATCTTTCCAGGCCAGCAGGGCGGTCCGAATTATGGCGGCGTCGCGGTAGATTCCAGCCTCGGATATGTATTCGTCAATTCGCGCAACGTCGGGGGTATGGGCCGCCTGGACAAAACCAAGGATGGCGATCAAGTGGCTTACCGCCGCTCTTCTCCCCTCGGCCGCGGAACGTTCTACAGCCGCTTCTGGGATCCAGCCACGCAGTTGCCCTGCCAGCAGCCGCCCTGGGCTGAATTAATGGCGGTCAACGCCAACACCGGCGACATCGCGTGGCGCATACCATTGGGCACCAGCGATGAAATGGAGGCCAAGGGCGTTCACAATACCGGCGCGTTCGGACAAGGCGGCCCCATCGCAACTGCCGGAGGACTGGTATTCATCGCCGGGACCATCGACAAACGATTCCGCGCGTTCGACTCCCGAAGCGGAAAGCTGCTGTGGGAAATCAAGCTGGATGCCGAGGGACACACCAATCCGATGACTTACATGGGACGCAACGGCAAGCAGTATGTGGTGATCGTCAGCTCGGGGATTAACGCGTTCGCGCTGGAGTAAGACAGCAGCGCCAGCTTCATGTTACTGCCAGTACTTTTTCAGGCCGATGAAGGGTAGAAAAATCTGGAAAAATGGGCGGGCTCAGGTGTATAATCTTGGACGGCTTGGAAGCCCAAATTTTGTCCAAATCCAACTGATGGGAAGGGAATAAGATGCTTCCGAAATCTGCGCTGATCGGAATTGCTTTTACGCTGGCGTTTACCGTCTGCTTGCCAACAATAGCCCGCGCCGACCTTCTGGGATCTGAGGTAACCGCTGTTCTGTTGTTTCCTAACGAGACGGCTTTTTGCAACACGCCTGGTGTTTGCAGCGGTCCGCTTGGGCCTGTACCCGTTACTTCCGGAGTTCCCCCCGAGTTTCCGGCCGGTACTGTGGCATTCGACGGATCGCTCGCCATCTCAGGTTCGCAGATAATCTGGACCGCAACCTCGCCGGAGACGTACCAGACCGGAACCGCCTCAGCAGGTGCCGGCGCTTTCAACGGGCTCGCCCTATCTTTCACAGGCGCCCCAACCATAACCGATGTCACCCTCGACTCGGCCAGCACGATTCTGCCGGTGCCGTTCACCGGGCCCCTGGTCTCTAGCTCTTCTGGGTTTTCCTTCAACGCGAGCAACGTTATGTTCAACCTCGCAGGTGATACCGTCACTGCAGGCCAACAGCTTATATTGGACGTTCAGACGAGCCCGAGCGCTGTTCCAGAACCCGCCAGCGCAGTCCTTTTGGGCACCGGCCTTCTCGGCGGGATGGCGTTTCTTCGCCGCAAGTTCATGCGATTTTAGTGTTCGCGCGAACCGAGCTTGTCTGTCTTTCGGCTTAGGGGCGAGTGCGCCTTGCCATTGACACCTTGCCCCCTCAGTGCGTATGCTTCCTTGGTGCAGCCAAAACTCCTGACCATGCTCGTGCTGGCAGGCTGCTGTCTCGCCCAGCAGCAGCACCAAGCACCCAAGAATCCTTACACGGGCGACCCTCAGGCTATCGAATTAGGTCGCGTGCAATTCCGGATGTCCTGCGCCGGATGTCACGGCCTGCGTGCCACCGGCGGACGCAGTGGTCCTGACCTAACGCGCGGCGCTTTTGCGGCCGGCGACACCGATGCCGATCTTTTTCGCGTGGTATCGGACGGAGTGCCTGGCTCGGAGATGCCTGCCTTCGGCGGCCGGATGGAAGATGAACAGCGCTGGCGTCTGGTCGCCTACGTTCGCTCGCTCACGCCGCACGAAAGCGCGCCGGTTACAGGCGATGCGGCGGCAGGCGAGAAGCTGTTCTGGGAAAAAGGCAACTGCGGCCAATGTCATCGAGTGGGCGCGCGAGGCAGCGGCGTGGGTCCCAATTTGAGTCGCTCCGGACGGCAGCGCAGCGTGGCATACTTACGCGAATCAGTGGTTGCTCCCAACCAGGAGATCACTCCCGGTTTCGACACCATCACCGTGGTTACTCACGATGGCAAGAAAATCACGGGGCTCGACAAGGGATTAGATAACTTCTCGGCCCGGCTGATGGATCTCTCCGGTCACTACTATTCGTTTCAGAAGGACGAAGTGACGTCCATCCAGCGCGAGGACCGGTCGCTGATGCCCGCGACCTACGGCAAGATGTTCACCGCTAAAGAATTGGACGACCTGGTCGCCTACCTGGCCAGCTTGGGAGGAGCACAACATTGAAACTCTCTGGGAGACTCACCGGAATCGCACTGCTGCTTGGGGCCGCGACGTTTATCCACGCGCAAACCAATTCGGGCGATTGGCGAACCTACGGCCAGAACCCGCAAGGTTGGCGCTACAGCAATCTTACTCAGATCGACACTCGAACCGTCGCTAATCTGGCCCCCAAATGGATTTATCAGACCGGCGTCGGCGGATCGGAAACAACGCCGCTGGTTTTCGACGGAATGATGTTCGTCGCCGGCCCGTCTAACAATTCCTGGGCCTTGGACGCCATCACCGGCCGCCCGGTATGGCATACGCATAAGACGCCCCCAGGGCCGCTCGATCTGTGTTGCGGAGAAGTGAATCGCGGCTTCGCAGTCCGGGGAGACAAGCTGTTCCGGGTGGATATCGAAGGCACGCTGGTCGCGCTGGATATAAAATCCGGCGCTATTTTGTGGGAGACGCCGCTGGCCGATTACAAACAGGGTTATAGTGCGACGGCTGCTCCATTGGTGGTTAAGAATCTGGTTTTGACGGGAATTGCCGGAGCGGAATTCGGCACGCGCGGCTTCGTGGACGCTTATGACGTGGAAACGGGCAAGCGGGTATGGCGCTTCAACACCGTCGCGGGCCAAGGCGAGCCGGGCGGTGAAAGTTGGTCGGGCGATTCCTGGAAGCGCGGCGGCGCGTCCACCTGGATCACCGGAACCTACGACCCGGAGCTGAACCTGGTCTATTGGGGCACGGGAAATCCGGGTCCGGATATGGACGGCGACGTTCGGCGCGGCGACAACCTTTATTCCTGTAGCGTGGTCGCGCTCGATGCCGACACCGGGAAGCTGAAATGGTTTTATCAATTCACGCCGCACGACACTCACGATTGGGATGCGATCAGCGATCCGCTTCCAGTGGATCTCACCGTCGATGGCCGCAAGGTGAAAGCTCTGATCCAGGCTAATCGCAACGGCTTTTTTTATACGCTCGACCGCACCAATGGCAAGGTCCTGAAAGCCCGCGCGTATACCAAAGTGACTTGGGCTGACGGAATCGGCCCGGATGGTCGCCCGATCCTGATTGCCGGCCAAGAGCCGACTGAAGAGGGCAAGTTTGCTTGTCCGGGCTTGGGCGGAGGCCACAATTGGCAGGCCACTACCTACAGTCCGCGTACCGGCCTCTACTATTTCAGCTCCAGCGAAAATTGCCACCTGTTCTACAAAAGCAAGCAGGATTTCACGCCCGGCCAATGGTATCAGGCCAGCAACGTGGAAGGCCCGCCCGGCACGCATGGGACCGGCGCGATTCTGGCCGTCGATCCCACCACGGCCGAAACCAAGTGGCGCTTCGATATGGTCACCACGCCTTCTGCAGGGCTGCTGGCGACGGCGGGCGGCTTGGTCTTCACTGGTGATCCGCAGGGCTACCTGATCGCCTTCGATGACCGCACCGGAAAAGTGCTTTGGAAATTCCAGACCGGGGCTTCGATCCACGCCCCGCCCATTAGCTACGCCGTAGACGGAAAGCAGTACATCGCGATCGCCGCGGGAGATTCGATCATCACCTTCGCGCTCAAATAGGGGCTCGGGAATATATTTCGACCCACTGGCCGCGCCGCGTCCAGCGCTGGACCGGAATCAATCCGAAATGCTCGCGCACTTGCGGCGTATTCATCTGCGGTTCGTACTCGTAAAAGCGGCGGAGCAATCGCTGGACCGCTTCGAATCGAAGCACGCCCCATTCGGGCTCCCAGGTTCGGGAATAGAGCACCAATACATCCACGTCTTTCGGATCGACGGCGCGCAGGGTCGAATACCGCAGATCGCCTGTTTCGACCGGTGACAGACTGGCCTTCACGTATCCAAATGCGGGATTGCGCAGCGCCTGCGTAAGCGGCCAGGCCGTGTAGACGCGGCCGTTCGGGTAGGTCTTCTCGAGGAACTGCGCAGCGGTTCGTTGCAGCTCGACGAAATCGACCATCGCCAGATTATTTTCGAAGGGAAATGGGAACGGAGGGTTCACGACCGCGCCTACAATCAGCCCGGCGGCCACCACTGCGATACTCGCATTGCGCCACATCGGCCGCAGTACGCTCCATCCGGCGCCCATCGCGATGTAGACCAGCGGCAACACCGGAAGAAGATAGCGCTCCAGCTCCGCGCCGCCCAATACACTGACCATCAGCACATGCGCGCCGACGAAAAGTCCCGTGATCCGCCAGGCGCGATTAGAATAGATCCGCGTCTTTTTCCACGCCAGCCCGATGGCCGCCGTACCCACCCAACGGAAATCGGCCAGGAACAGATAGTAAATGCGCCGCAGAAAGCACAGCGATGCACGCGCCGGATTGAGCGCATAGCCGAGATTGTAGTGCGTGAAACCGGCGTCGCCAAAAAGATGGCCCGTCGCGCGCCACAAGATGCAGAACCAGACCGCCAGCACCGCGAAGGGCGCGATGTAGTACGCGGCGAATTTGCTTCGCGGCGGATCCGCAAGCAGGACCAGAACCAAAACCAATGGCAATAGCGCGCCAGTCTCTTTGGCGAGAACCAGCGCCGTACAGGCCAGCGCCGCGGCCGGGTGCCGGTCCTCGAAAAACAGCAG
>Ga0182024_10002370_pt1 | contig 46912 bp, 49 predicted proteins | sample P32metaG_FD_120480 | JGI IMG/M metagenome (GOLD analysis project Ga0182024, IMG submission 120480) | Permafrost microbial communities from Stordalen Mire, Sweden - P3-2 metaG (Illumina Assembly) | ecosystem: Environmental > Terrestrial > Soil > Wetlands > Permafrost | place: Sweden: Stordalen... | reverse complement strand
TGCGCACGATGGCGCAGTCGTCGGTCAAGCGGCGCGGGCTTATGGCTTGATTGCCGGCCTGCCGCCCGGCGCCAAGGAACAGCATCCTCGCACCTGGCGTGACGCTGCCCGCCGCGCCATCCAGGACGCCCTCAAGCAAGCCAGGGCTTCTGCGCGTGAAGTCGCCGCCATCGGTGTGAGCGGACAGCAGCATGGATTTGTGCCACTCGACCAGGAAGGCAAGGTCATCCGCCCGGCCAAACTCTGGTGCGACACCTCGACTTATTCGGAATGCGAGCAAATTACGAGCAAACTGGGTGGCACTCAGGCTGTCATAGAGGAAATCGGCAACGCAATGCTGCCGGGGTTCACGGCGTCCAAAATTCTTTGGCTCAAACGCAAGGAGCCGAAAAATTACGCGCGCCTTGCCACGGTCCTGTTGCCCCACGATTATTTGAACTTCTGGTTGACAGGGAACAAGGTGATGGAATTTGGCGACGCCAGCGGCACCGCGTTGCTGGATGTCAAAAAGCGGCGATGGTCCCGCGCTGTCATTCAGGCCATTGACCCGGAACTTGAACGCGCGTTGCCGCCTCTCAACGCCAGTGACAAGCCAGCGGGTTTTTTGCAGGAAGCGGCGGCCCAGGAATTAGGATTGACGGAGAAAGTTCTGGTGAGCGCGGGTGGAGGCGACAACATGATGGGCGCGATCGGCACAGGCAATACCCTGGCGGGAGTCGTCACGGCCAGCTTTGGCACCAGCGGCACTATTTATGCCTGCTCGGAGCGCCCTGTCATCGACCCGCAAGGGGAAATTGCCGCTTTTTGCGATTCCACCAATCGCTGGCTGCCGTTGCTTTGCACGATGAATGTCACCGTCGCCACCGAAATGGTGCGACTGGATTTCGGAATGACGCACGACAAGTTCGAGGCGGAAGCGTCCAAGGCGCCGGCTGGTTCGGACGGGCTGTTGCTGCTGCCCTACCTCGAAGGCGAACGCACGCCCAACGTGCCCCACGGTACTGGCGTCTGGTTCGGAGCGAACCAAAAGACTTTCACCGCCGCGCATTTCGCGCGCGCCGTGATGGAAGGGGTGACGTTGGGAATGAATTACGGATTGCGGCGGCTCCGACAATTGGCTGTCAAACCGAGACAAATTCGCGTCACCGGGGGTGGCGCGAAATCGAAATTGTGGCGGCAGATCATGGCCGATGTATTTGACGCCGAAGTCGTGACGGTCAAGGTTGGCGAAGGCGCGGCCTATGGCGCAGCCTTGCAGGCGCTGTGGTGCTGGCGTTTGCAACGCGGCGAGCGCGTGAAAATCAGTGACATTACCGGGCATTTCGTACGGCTGAACAAATCCGAAACCGCCCGCTCCTCCAAAGCAGGTGTCCAGGTTTATCGCGAACTGCAAACCATCCAGGATGAGTTGTCGCTGGCGTTGCGCCCGGTTTTTTCGCAACATCAGCGCTTTGTCAGCGGGCGCGCGGTCAAAAAGTAAGGTTGGGAATTCTCCCCGGGTTCTGGTCGGCGTGATCTATGGGTTTGACGCCTTTTTTCTTCCTCTCTTCAGTTGCCATTTTGTAGCTCACAAGCTACAGTATTTCGGTGTTGGTCACGCCCAAAGAAGTCGTTGCGTTCCGCGCCAAGGATGGCGCAGTGCCGTTCGAGAGTTGGTTGGACAGGTTGAGCGACAAGCGTGCCATGGCCCGCGTGCTGGCGCGACTGGCGCGTGTCCGTCAAGGTGGTTTGGGCGATTGCAAATCGGTGGGCGAAGGGGTGTCCGAGTTGCGCGTCGATTATGGGCCGGGATACCGCATTTATTTTGGGCAGAAGGGCCAGACGTTGGTGGTGTTGCTCTGCGGCGGGGACAAACGAACGCAGGATCGCGACATACGTCTGGCGAAACAGTATTGGAACGAATTCAAATAGAGTGAACCATGAAATCCGTAAGTTATAAAAAAATTCTGCGCAAGAAACTCGAGGACCCGGAACAAGCGGCGGAGTATCTCACCGCCTGTTATGAAGAAGGGCCGGAAGTTTTTTTAGTCGGCCTTCGGGATGTAGTCCAAGCTCAAGGCGGCGTGGCCCGTGCGGCGCAGTTGAGCAAATTGAACCGGGAGAGCTTGTATCGCCTGATTTCTTCCGAGGGCAACCCGCGTTTGTCGAGTCTGGACGCAGTGCTAACTGCGCTCGGTCTTAAAGTGACCTTTTCTGCTTCATGAGTTGGCTGGTTTCTCCTGGCTGAAGAACCAACCATTGATCCTGGCGACGGCTCATTCTTCTCAAAAAGTAAGAAACTTCCAGACCTGCACGTCATCGCCGAATCGGACCATGAAACGATTCTGCTGAAAGGAAAATTCGGCCGGAGCCGCTTCCCGATAGAAATCCCACAGAATCTTTCCGTCGGCTGGGTCCAGCCTGTAAATATGAAAATAGAATGGCGCATCCGGGCGGGGCGCATTGAGAGCCTCGGCCAATCCGTTGGCCATGGCGATGCCACCCTGTTGGACGCTGGCTGTGTAGAGAAACGGGCCGGAAAGAAAACATCCCTGTCCGCTCTTGGCCACTTGCCAGAGGATTTTCCCCGCCGCCGGATCGATTTTTAAAAGGACAGGCGCAGTTTGGTCGAATTTGATTTGGTCTGAGTATTGGATGTCCTCGGGATTGCCGGAAGTGGAATCGACATAGAGCGTGCCGTGGTCATCGAACTGGACCTTGCTGATGCCGACGCTGGGCAAGCGCCAACGGACTTCGCCCGACGGCAAGGAGAACGCAGTCAAAACGCCCTCGTCAAAAAAGTAAAGGCTGCCGTTGGCCTCGACCGCCGGCACCGAACGGCGGTCCCAACGGTCGGGGTTGTAGCGGCTGTTAATCGGATAAGCCAGGTTGGCGTCAAAAAGCTTCTTGTTCTGTTTGTCAAACACAATGAGTTGCTTGCCAGCCACCAGCAAGTCCACTGTCTTAAGAGAAAAAAACACGGGCACGCCGATGACTTCGCTCTTCCATTCCGTTGGAGCTGCGCCCGTCCAACGCCGGATGGTCGCTTCATAACGGCTTTCGTCGATGCCTTTGACGCCGCCTGTTTGGTCGCGCTTGATATCGTTGAAAACTTCCTCCGCGACATCCGCTGTGCTGCTCCCGGCGGTGAGGTTGGCGGTAATATGAGTGGGGCCGCGCGGCTTGATGGACTGAATATAGGTCACTTTCGGCTGGAGCAATTTGACTCGCAGTTCGACCAAATTTGCGCCGGTGGAGAAGAATTCGCTGCTCATGGCGTCGAGCGGCTTGTTGAATTTTTGCTCGTCCAACGCCTGCGCCAGCAACACGCCCGCTGTCGGTTGGACATTGGGAGGAAGCTCGTTCGACATCGCATGTTTCTCCGCGCGCGGGACCGTAATTTCGTCGGTGGAAACTTCACCCGAGGCAAGATCGATGCGGCTGACGGCGCGAGTAGTCTCGTCCTTGGCCGAAACAACCAGAAGACTTGTATCGGAGGGCGTGAAACTTTTGAGTTCACCCGTGATAGGAACGGTCAATTTCATTTCGCCGGTCGCACGACTGAGTTTTACAACACGGTCCCCCAGGCAAATCCAGATGCTGTCCTTGTCAATATAAGTCTGCGGCGGAGTGCCATTGCCTGAGTCCTTGTCGGAAAGAGAAACCGACCACAGGTCTCGGCCCGCATTGAGATCGTGAGCGGTCGCGTGGTTGGGGCTGACCATCAAAATGACGCCCGCGTCCAGGAATCCAGTGCGCCAGGCTGCGTTGGGGCCGGTCACTTTGACCGAATAGGACAAACGCGGTTTGGAGCCGACAAAAGCAAACCAACCCCATGCGCCCAGCAACGCGACAATAACCAGTGCCACGACAGCAGCGATCCAACCTACGGCACGAAATTGACGCCGTTCGCGCTGCAAGCGTTCCATAGCGGTACCCACAGGCGGAACGACAGCCCGCCGCGTCGGCGGTGGTTGTGGCGGTTCATCGCCAACCACGGGAGCGGCGGCGTGAACGCGCAACTTCGGTTTCGCAGCGGTTTCTGTAATAATTTGGTTGGCCATCTCCGTGCCATCGGCGTTGCAGGTCGGGCAATGGACGGCAAACGGCATCCGGCCTTCGACAGGCTCGACCTCGAAGGAGTATTTGGAACCACAGGCGCACTGGATTTTAATTGTCATGGCGCGAAGCGTTACGGTCTAAGGGCCCAGCAATTTGACCGTGGGCGGAAAAAGGAAATCTTGTTTCGCTTTCGGGGGCGAAAAGACGACCGCGCCACCACAAGTCAGGAGATTCCCCCCAAAGGCATTGTGGTTGTTCCCCGGCTTCCTGCCATCGGACGAAAATATTAAACGCCCTCGTTGCTTGGACAAGGCATCCACCTGCCAGTCCGAAAGAATGATCTCCCCAGGATCATCATTGGTGGCGCGTCCCATGTAATAGTCATAGCTAATGCGGCTGTTGGTGAATGGTTCGCTTTCTGGCAACAGTTTGTCGCCGCTGGCTGGACATATAAAAATTTCTGTGTCGGTAGTGCTTTTGGGAACGAGCGAACTCAGCGGCTCGGCGGAGGTTTTAGCATCGTCAAGAAATGGATACGATCCGTGATCGTTGCGATAAAAGCTCAAGGCGAGATAAATTTTTTGCAGATTACCGCCGCACGCGGCCAATTCACGGCGGCGGGCAGAGGTGGTCAGGTGGCTGGTCCCCAGTACGGTCAAAATCAGCAACAAGGCCAGCACGACGAGCAATTCGATCAACGAAAATGCACTCCCGCAGTGCGTGTAGGCCACGGTGCGCACGGGCGTAAAGAAACATTACTGCGGCGCGGCCGTGACTTTGCCTTGGTCCGCATCGTAAACAAACTTCATGCCGACCGGCAGCGCGGGCAATGCGCCCAGATAATTCTTCGTGACAAGCTCGTTGAGATCTTTGGGGTTGCGGCCTTCCTGAACGTTGAACAGCCGAATGTTTTCATTCAGCGAAGTAACATCGATTGTCTTAACGGCCGTTTGCTGGCCTTTAACCAATGTGCCGAGATAGCCGGCAGGAGCGGAAGCCGGAGTGGCCGCGGGTGGAGGGGTGTTTTCTTTGTTGCCGCATGCCTCCAGCACCAACGCGGCGGCAACCAATAACAAGCCGCAAGAAGTTTTCATGTGATAACCTTAGCCCCTAACCCACAAAAATCAACACTCAGGCGCGACCGATTCAACGGAATGGTTGCGGCTTAGGCACCGGGCCGAAACCGGCGCATCGCGGCCTCGTCTTCGGCCATCCAATCGGTCTTCTTGTCACGACACGAAGCCGAAGCCGATGGTTCCGGGAGAGGCGCTCCTTGGGCCTGAAGACGGGCGGCGAGGTGCAGCATCAACTGCTGCTGCTCTGTCGCGGACAAAGCATCGGCTGCCGTCTTCACTTCTGCCAAGGTGGTCATGTAGAAAACGTAACACACCCGGACGGACACAACAAGAAAAACAATGGGGCCTACTTCCGCCGGAACAAAAGAACGGAAGTCGGTGTGTTCATGTGTTTGGCAATGCTCTCCGGATCCCAGAAATAAGCGCTGTTGGTTTGATCCACTTCCGCCAAGCCAATCAAATTGTAGAACTCCCTTGGGTAACGGTTGATCCAATCAGTAAATGGTTTCACGTCTGATTTCCAAGGCATCCATGACGTGCCCACATTGACCAATACCAAGAACTGCGGCTTGAGCCTTTCAACGTCGTCCATGAATTCACGCCGCATGACTGGCGCGTACGGCTGATCGCGAACCAGATCATACATGTAGATGTAACCGCTCACGGAGTCTCTTTGGGCGTAAAAATAAATCTCCGGGTCCGATCCGAACACCGCAATGCGGTCCTCAGGCGACGAATGCGTCCGAATGTAATTTCCTATTTCCTGGCATTCGACGAATCCTTCCGCCAGGTACATCGCTTTGCAGGCCTGTGCCATAGGCATTTCGAACCAGACGGCTCGATCCTGCCAGATGAGGCCGGCGATGCCTGCAACGAATAGCGCCGTTGGCGTCGTCCGCAGCCATCGGTTAGTCGCCCCAGCGAGCGTCGTGGATAAGCATGTGAAAAGATCGCCTATGAGAAGGCAGAGGACCGGTAGCATGAGGATAAAATAATGTCCGCGGAAATAGAGACCGGCCGCTGTCGCAAAAAATGAGCAGAAAAAGAACGCAGTATAAAAAAACTGCCGTTCAGCACCGGCTTTTCTCAAGAACAATGCGAGCAAGCCGATTGTTCCCGTCAAATAAAACCAACGGTCGCAGCCGGTCGCAAAAAACTCCCGCAACCGATCCATGCCATCCGGCAAGGACTGCAAATTGCCATAGACCCGCGCGTATGGGAACGTCCAAAACCAAAAGCGTCCGATAGTCCCGGCGTGCCACAGCACCAGGCAGGTCAACGCCAGCGGCAGTGCCATGCCCACACCGAGGCACACAAGATTCCACGCGCATAAGCGGCAAGGCACGGGCCGCGTCACCATCGCGTCGCGAATCAGCAAGGCAACGGCAAAGATGCAAAAAAAAAGTCCAGGTTGTTTGCACATGAACGACGCACCGAACAACACACCGCTTAAGAAAAGCAATAGAGGTTTGCCGCTGGGCCGGGCGCGCAGGAGCAGCAACAGTCCGGCCAACGCAAAGAGCACGACCAGGTTCGTGGCATGTCCTTCCAGCCCCAGCACTGCCGGGCTAAGCGAAAGCAAGACGTAAGCGGCGCAACAGATCGGAACCGCCGATGGCTCCAGTAATTGGCGGGCGAGCAGAAACAGCAGGGAAAGCGTCGCGAGGTTGGCCACAAGAAAACCGAGGTGAATCCCCGAAGGATTCTGACCGAAGATGGCCATGATGACTGCGTAAGCCGCGTAAATCCCGGGCATCTTCATGTTAAAGGCCAGCTTGAAAGGAGCGATGCCTTGGAGGATCAACTGGCCATTGTAAGCGAACTCCCCTTCATCCCGTTCCAACGGCAGCGCCAGCAGGCGAAGGCGGATGGCCACCGCGAGCAGGACGAGCAGGATCAACCCTGCGTACCAGACATGGCGCGACTTCACAGCGAAAAGTCTGCTGATGTATAACAGTGGCTTTTCGCCGCGTCAAACCGGCATCGAAGTCGCGTTTGCTTCGAGTTTAACTGGCGGCGTTTCTAGGTGACCACTTTTTGAGGAACGCCATCACCTTCTCCGAATTGTAATGGTCGCCCTCTTCGAATTCATGGACCGTTTTTACAGGGTTAACCTACAGAAGCCTGGTCAACGATTCTTGAGTTCAACTCATCTTGCCAAACTTTAAGATTGCCACAGCAATCGTTGTAGATTGAACTTTCCCGCAGTAATGAGCATTAAAAAGGCAGCCATTTCTCAGCCGGCCCTGCATGTCCTCGCGGTTTCCGGCAGTTTGAATACCGATTCGGTCACACGCGTCGTCGTACTCGAGGCGGCCCGGCGCTTGACCGCGCTCGGATGCAAGATTGATTTCCTGGATCTCCGGCAAGAGCCATTGTCGCTCTTCAATCCCGATACTTCTCATGGCGCGCCGGACTTCCCGGCGCTCAAGCGACGCGTCGATCAAGCGGATGTGATCGTCCTAGGCTCACCGGATTATCATGGGAGCATCAGCAGTGCGACGAAGAATTTCCTGGACCACTTCTGGCGCGAGTTTGCCGGCAAACTCATCGCCACCATTGTTGCCTCGCACGAAAAAGGGTTGACCGTCACGGACCAGCTCCGGACTGTCGCCCGGCAATGTTACGCCTGGTCTCTGCCGTATGGCGTTTCGTTTACCGGCGATGAAGATGTCAAGAATGGTAAAATTAGCAGCAGCAGTCTGGCAAAACGGCTGGCAATGATGACGCGCGACGTAGCTGTTTATGGCCGATTGCTGGCAGCGCAACGCCGCGCTGACCTTGCCTCAAAAGAGCGAGGGTTTATGGCGCGGTTGAGATAGGCAGTATTCGGGAGAAGGATAACCTCACCGGTCGAGACCCCGCCGCTTTGTTTTCGATTTGGCCCCGTCAATTACTACTGGTATATTGCTTTATTATGGTGAGGTTAGTTAAGCCGACACTTATTTGCAGCTGCGTTCTTTTGGCAACGTGGGTGCTGGCAGATGTCTGCCTCGATCAGTCCTATTGGGTAAATCTTCCCGAAAAGCCGGATGAACGGACGGGCAATGTCTATCGGATGAAAGTAAATCACGGCTTCGTGCGTTACGGCACTGAACGACAGCTTCACGCGCTAGACGCTGTGCAAGAGTCATTACCAATTGTGGGAACTGTGTTCGTGTTTGCAGTGCTAATCGGCGTGTTTTCGGGTCAAGTCCAGATACGAAAATAAATTAAATGGCGTGGAGGTTTTGACTACGGAACATTTCAAGTACGCTTCACCTACCTAACCAGCAATTACTTCGGGCGCGGGATCTCCGGCGGTTTTACCTCTGTTTTGCCGACCTTGATCTCCAAATGAAGATCGCGCAGTTGGCGGGCTTCGACGCCAGCCGGGGAGTCGGTCATCAAATCCGTGCCTTTGGCCGTTTTTGGAAAAGCAATCACGTCGCGAATGCTCGGGGTTCCGCACAAAATCGCTATCATGCGGTCAAAACCAAGAGCGATGCCGCCATGCGGTGGCGCGCCATACCGAAAAGCCTCCAGCATATAGCCGAAGCGGGCCTTGACCAGGTCGGGTGAAATTTGCAAAACTTGTTCAAAGACCATTTTCTGCACTTCGGGTTGATGAATACGAATCGAGCCGCCACCCAACTCAACGCCGTTGACCACGATGTCGTAATGCTGGCCGCGAACTTTCTTTGGATCGGTGGTTAGAAACGAAACGTCCTCGCCCACCGGCGCGGTGAAAGGGTGATGGCTGGAATACCAACGGTTTTGCTCCTTGTCGAATGACAGCAGCGGAAAGTCCACCACCCACAGAAAATCAAATCGGTTCGAAGGAATATCAAGCTTTCCGCTCGCCTTCAAAACGTCCGCGCAATAAGTCCTGATCTTGCCAAGGATTTCGCACGCGGCCAGCCATTGGTCCGCCGCAAAAAGAATAAGGTCGCCCTCCTCAATCTTGAGCTTGCTGGTCAAAGCCGCTTTTTCCGCCTCATTGAAAAATTTGACGATCGGCGATTTCCATTCGCCCTTCTCCACTTTGATGTAAGCAAGACCCTTGGCGCCAAAGCTCTTGGCATATTCGGTCATCGTCTCAATCTGGCCCTGGGTGGCATCAGCCAGGCCCTTCGCATTCAGGGCTTTGACCACACCGCCAGCGGCAATTGCGCCGCTGAAAACTTTGAAGGTGCTGGCGCGGAACTCCTCCGTAAAATCAACCAGCTCCAGCCCGTAGCGGGTGTCCGGCTTGTCGATGCCGTAACGGTTGAGCGCTTCCTGGAACGAAAGGCGTTTGAACGGCGTGGGAATGTCCATGTCCAGCGCGGTTTTCCAAACGCGTTTCAACAAGCCCTCGATGAGCGTGTAAATGTCCTCGCGCTCAATGAATGACATTTCCAAATCGATCTGCGTGAATTCAAGCTGCCGGTCGGCGCGCTGGTCTTCGTCGCGAAAACAACGGGCGATTTGAAAATACTTTTCAACGCCGGCAACCATGAGGATTTGCTTGAATTGCTGCGGCGACTGCGGGAGCGCGTAAAATTTTCCGGGATGCTGCCGGCTGGGAATCAGGAACTCGCGCGCCCCCTCCGGCGTGGATTTGAAAAGCATCGGCGTTTCCACTTCCAGGAACCCTTGTTCGTCGAAATAGAAACGCGTCGCGGTGGCAACTTTGCTGCGGAGCCGAAGATTGCGGGCCATTTCCGGCCGCCGCAAATCCAAATAGCGGTATTGCAGGCGCAATTCTTCGTTGACCGTCCTGGCCACCTCCGGGTCATCCACCGGGAAGGGAAGGACCTCAGCCATATTGAGCACTTCCAACGCAGTGACGCCAATTTCGATTTCGCCCGTGGTAATTTTCGAATTGTTGGTGCCAGGCGGGCGGGAACGAACTTTGCCCGTGATGCTCACCACGCATTCGCTGCGCAAGGATGCGGCGCGATCAAAAAGCTCCTTGGGCAAATCCGATGGATCAAAGACCGTTTGTGTCCGACCTTCCCGGTCGCGGACATCGATAAAGATTAGTCCACCCAAGTCGCGCCTGGAATGGACCCATCCAGAAAGGGTCACCTCGCGCCCAATGTGGGCGGGACGCAACTCGTTGCAGTGATGCGTGCGTTTCATGTGAACGAAGCGGACTGCGCTTCGAGGGCAAGCTCTTGGCGGACGTCAGACCTCAAAATCAAAGATCAGAGCCTTCTCCACCATGGTCATCGCCATGGTTTTGAATCGCTCATGCTCGGGATGCACAATATAGGCATCACGCGCGGCGACATCAGAGAAGGTCATAATGAATCCGTGGGTCAACCCTTCACTGCGGTTTTCCAAACTGCAGTTAGTGCCGGAGACGTAATCATCGATCCCGGGCACCGTCTCGGACAAATCCAGGACATCCTCGAAGAACTTTGTGACTTGTTCTTCAGTCGTTCCCTCTTTGAACTTTAAAAGTACAATGTGTTTTACCTTAGACATGGGGTAACAGTAGTTTTTTTCCCGGCTGGCTCAAGTAATAATTCGTAATATTTAAGTTGCGTTGTGGCGGAGCGACTTCCGGGGTAACGTCACGGGACATGTCAGACTTAATCGCAATTGTCGGCAGGCCCAACGTCGGAAAATCGGCCCTTTTCAATCGAATCGCGGGTCGGCGCATCGCCATCGTTCATGACGAACCGGGCGTGACCCGCGACCGCGTCACGGCGGAGGTCGAATGGGAGGGGCGGCCTTTCACGCTGGTCGATACCGGTGGAATCGGCCTTGTCCACGGCGAAAAGGCCCGCGACGTCATCAGCCGGGCCGCATTTGAGCAGGTCGAACTGGCCATTGAGGCCGCGAGCGTCATCATCCTGGTAGTCAACGTACAAGAAGGCGTCGTGCCTCTGGACAAGGAGGTGGCGGCGCGGTTGCGGCGGGCAGGCAAAGAGGCGTTAGTCGCGGTCAACAAAGTTGACAATGACAAGAACGACGTCGGAACAGCAGAGTTTTCCGAACTGGGATTCGCCAAGATTTTCCCCGTCAGCGCCATCCATCATCGGGGCATCGACGCTTTGATGAAAGCCGCCATGGCGGCCCTTCCTGCTTTCCAAGCCAAAAGTGATGACATCGCTGGCGAGCCCGCCCTAAAACTGGCTGTGGTGGGCCGGCCCAATGTCGGCAAATCGTCCCTCATCAACGCCCTGACGCACTCGGAACGGGTGATTGTCACACCCATTGCCGGCACCACCCGGGACTCGGTTGATGTTCCGTTTGAAGTCGAAACCGAAGGCGTCAGGCAAAAATACATGCTGATCGATACAGCCGGCGTCCGCCAGGCAAGGCGAGTGGACGATTCGGTGGAATTTTTTAGCGTCAAGCGAACGGAGGATTCGATTGCCCGTTGCGACATTGTCATTTTTGTGCTGGATGCCGAAGCGGGCATTCTTGGCCAGGATAAAAAAATCGCAGACAAGATCATCGAAGAGCGGAAAGCCTGTATTCTGGTTGTCAACAAATGGGATCTTGCCATCCCCGGCCTGGAGAGCGGACGCCGGGAACTGCGCACCGCCAGTCGGGAAACACGGCGCGAAGGCCAGGACAAGCCGCTGGCTTCTCTGGCCGAGTTTGCTGATTGGGTGCGCGAGCGGTTGTTCTTTCTGGATTATGCGCCGGTCATTTTCACGTCTGCCACGACCGGATTTCATTTGGACCGTTTGTTGGAATCCATCCGCTACGTCGCATCGCAATTGAAGCAAAAGGTGCCGACGGCCATACTGAATCGCACCTTGCACGACGCCATTGAGCGGCGGCAGCCCGTCAGCGCGGCCGGGCACAGGCTTAAGTTCTACTACGCTACGCAAATCAAACAGTCGCCGCCGATGTTTCTGCTGTTTGTGAATCGGGCGGATTTGTTGTCCGACCAATACAGGAAGTATCTCGCGCAAGAAATGCGGCGAGCCTTCGGCTATGAGGGTTGCCCAATCATTCTCGTGGCGCGCACTCGCGAAAAAACCATTGAACCTGTCCGCAAATACCGGCCCCCGCAGGACAAGGGCCATGAGCCTGTCCGAAAACGCCGGCACTCACGGGATAGATCCCGCGAGCGCAAGGCGCGATGACGTGACAACTGCACATGCATCCTTTCCATCCTTGCTGGCTTGGGGAAACCGAGGTAGCATAGAGCTATGTTGGATTGGAGCAACTGTGCGGCGGTCGAGCGCGTGTCGGGAAAGGTCAGCGGAGCCTGGCTTTTCAAAGGCACGCGAGTTCCGGTGACGGCATTATTCGAAAATCTTGAAGGCGGCGCCACGGTTGATGATTTTCTCGAATGGTTTCAAGGCGTGACGCGCGACCAAGTCGAGTCCGTCCTGAAACACGCGGAGCAAAGTTTGTCTGTGGCGTAGCCGGACAGGGGCCGCGCCATGAAAATTCTCTTCGATCAAGGCACACCAGCCCCATTACGGAAAACTCTGGCCCCGCACACCGTCTCCACCGCGTTTGAAAAGGGGTGGGCGGAGTTGGAAAACGGGGATTTGCTGGCGGCGGCAGAGGAAGCGTTTGACGCTTTTATTACCACCGACAAACATCTCCGTTATCAGCAAAATCTTTCTGGGAGGAAACTGGCAATTCTGGTGCTCCCAACAACAAGCTGGCCGGAAATCCAAAAGCATCTCGGCCCGGTTTCTGCCGCAGTGGATGCGCTAAAGCCCGGCGATTTTATCGAACTAAAGTTCTAGGAAGATTTCATGCCTCGCTACGCGCTCCCGTGTTGCCCGTTCCGCCGTCTTATTCACCGGCGTCCCTGGTGTCAGTCCTGAGACTGACACTGTCATGGCAGGAATCCACTGGACGCTCATCAAGCGGCGCGTAGATGCAGCCGTGCCTGTGCTTTGACTTGGGTGACGAGGTGGTCGAGTTCGGCTATATCGTCCATCTCTGCGTCCTCTTCTGGCGACAGGCTTCCCTCCTTGTTGCGCTGAAGAAGCTCACGAACCCGTTGGACTGCCGCTGGCGAGGGTTGGAAGGCAATAATCTCGTTCGACTGCGGGCCGCGGGCAAGAAACGCCAGAAACTCGCGTCTGAGGCCGGAAACTTGCACCCGGCGCAACTGCAAGCCGAGTTGGAGAATTTCTTCCAGATGCTCGCGTTCAGGTTGTACCTGACGGGCCAGCTTGTCGGAAATGTCTATTGTCAATTGCACCGGCATTATCCTACCGCGCCGGGTTTTAGTCGTCAAATTAGATTCGGTGCAAATGTGACAAATTTTGTCGATCAAGACGCGGCCATTCGCAGGCTAACAGCGTTGGGCGTGCAATTTTGAACGGCCTGTGTAGGATGTGCGCTGTATGCGCAAATTTGCCGGCCTCTTGCTCTTGTTGTTTTGCAGCCTGAACACGTTCGCGCAGGCGGATTGGCCCGAATTTCGCGGCCCCTGGTGCGACGGGCGCGCGACGGCCCCAGGCCAAACAAACTTGCTGGGCTTGCCGCTGCATTGGAGCGAAACCGAAAATGTCAAATGGAAGACACCCATTCCTTACCGCGGCTGGTCCACGCCTGTAATTCTTAACGGACAAATCTGGCTTACTACGGCCACAATCGATGGCCACGATTTCTTCGCGATTTGCGTGGAGCAGGAAACTGGAAAAATCATCTTCAACCAGAAGATATTTCACTGCGATAATCCCGAATCGTTGGGCGCAGCCGTCAATTTCAATTGCTACGCTTCTCCTTCGGCCGTTTTGGAACCAGGCCGGGTCTATGTCAACTTCGGCAGTTATGGAACGGCTTGCCTGGACACGGCTGCATTCAAGGTTCTCTGGAAGCGCGACGATTTGCCGTGCCGGCATTTTCGCGGCCCCGGATCGTCGCCCATCGTATGGAACAACTTCCTTATCCTGACCTTTGACGGAATCGATGTGCAATACATGACGGCGTTGGACAAAAATACGGGCAAGACGGTCTGGAAAACGGATCGCACCGCCGAATGGAATGACCTCGACGCCAGCGGACAGCCCATGGGCGGAGGGGATTATCGCAAGGCCTTCTCCACACCTATTGTTATTGATGCCGCAGGGCGCACACAAATGCTGAGCGTCGGCACCAAGGCCGCTTACAGCTACGATCCTGCCACCGGCCAGGAACTGTGGAAGGTGCCGACTACGGCCTATTCACCGGCCTCCCGCCCCATCTTCGACAACGGCGTGGCCATTTTCGCGACAGGCAATGGCAAATCCGAAGTGCTGGCGGTGCGGGCAGATGGCCACGGCGAACTGCCCCCGAGCGCGGTCGTCTGGCGGGCTCCCCGCGCGGCGCCCAGCCAAACTTCCGGCACGGTGGACAACGGCCTGCTTTTCATGGTCAATGAAAGTGGAATCGCCTCCTGTTTTCAAACCGCCGATGGCGCAGACGTGTGGCGCGAACGAATCGGGGGCGATTACTCCGCCTCGGTGCTTTATGGCGATGGGCGGATTTATTGTTTCAGCCGCGCAGGAAAAGTCACCGTCTTGAAGGCGGGGCGCACCTTTGAGTCGTTGGCCACCAATGAACTCGCCGGCGGATTCATGGCTTCGCCGGCCGTTTCCGGCAAAGCTCTATATTTGCGCACGAAAACGGATTTGTACCGGATTGAAGAAGCGGAGAGGAACTGAGATCTAGGATTGCAGAAAAGCGTTGCTAAGACTCTCAATTGAGTTATTTTGGATTCGTGAAGACGACAATTGATATTCCTGATTGTGTGATGGAGGAAGCCATTAAATTCACTGGCGCGAAGACCAAACGCCAGGCGGTCGTGACAGCGGTGGAGCACTTCAATCGTTTGAAACGACTGGAAAAACTCAATGCCCGCGTGCGCGGTCGCTTCCGGGAATTCATGACCCAAGCCGAACTAAAAGCGATGCGCGCCACTGACGTGCCCAAAGGGCGATGAGGTTGGTCGACACATCCAGTTGGGTTGAATACCTGCGCAACCGGGACTCGGCCGCCGGCGACACTGTGGCGGCGCTGGTCCTTGCCGGAGAAGCCGCCTGGTGCGACATGACTTTGGTTGAGTTATGGCATGGCGTCCGTGGCGCGAAGGAAAAGAAAATGCTCGCTGAAATGGAAAGCGAAATCGAGCGCATCGCGGTTGACCGGGACGTCTGGAATACAGCCTCAAAATTGGCGCAGTGCGCCAGAGAAACAGGGTTCACCGTCCCGGCAAGTGACATTATCATTGCCGCCTGCGCAACCACTCGTGGGCTGGAGTTGGAACATTGCGACAAACACTTTGACGACCTGCTGCCAATTGCCAAGAGCTTAAGATGAAGACTTCACTGCGCCGGCTTCTGGATGAAGCCGTGATATAATCCCATGTAATACGGCAAAAGAAAAACGGTGCCGGCGGCCAATTCATTCCCATCGCCACCGTAATCGAGTTGCCAGGGATCGGTGTTCCAATGGTTGAAATGACGGTTCTCAACCGGAAGCACTTTGCCATTGACCAGGCTGCCCCGTTGATGAGGCGTATCGGGTGTTTCCAAGTCGCCAGAACGCTCACGCGGAAGGAAGACGACGTCGAGGCGATGACTGTTTTGATGCGCCCAATCAATCCTGTCAAGTGGAAAACCGTGGAGGGTGGTCATGGCATCCTCGTGCCAACCGGACCACGGTGTGACGGAAAAATGTCCCCACGAGCTGCTGACGGAGGCATCCAGATTTTGCGCGGCATAGGCGAAGTTAAAGAAGGGATTCGTTTCCGGCGCTTCGTTCAACCAGTAACGGTAGAACGACCAATGGATCAGGTTCTTTAACGGTTCGTCTTGGGAATATCGCAGCAGGCCGTAATAACACATGAAAGCCATTTCGTCGTCGGATTGATTGCCAGAGCCGGGCCCGTTCTGGACTTTCGGATACATGGCGTTGTGGGCATAACCTTCGCGGTCGATAAGTTCGCGCGACGCCGCGCCGTATTTCGGATCGCCTGTGACATGTTCCGCGACCGCAAGGTAACTCAGAATACTGAGCGAATTTAACCCGCGGTCCTGCCACCAGGAAGGGTCACGGTTAAGATATTGCGGGCCGTAGATGGCCCAACGAGTAGGCTTGCCGTCGTGGTCGATCAGCACGAAGCCGTGTGTGAGCAAATGGTCGGTCACGTCGCGCACGACTTCACGAACGCGCTCGCGCTCGGCCTCCGTGTCGGCACACAAATCGTAATAGAGCGGGTAGAAGAAATAATGGCCGTCCAATTCGTCGCTGCTGGTATCTGATTTCCAGTACCATTTGCCGTCAACGCTCTTGGGCCATCGCGGTTCATAGACTTTCCACAGCTTGTCGGTCTGGTGTTCCAGTCTGTCGCTTTCGAGCCGGCCGATATTGGGGTCGGGCCAGTCGGTGGGCCGAATGGTTCGCGCGATGTAACCCTTGGGCGGCGCGTGTTCGCAACCTTGCGTCACCTTTTGCAAAAAGCGCAAAGCCTCAAACGCCTCTTTTGCGCGCACTTTGGCTTTCGCATCCTTCGTCGCGCCGTAAGCGAAGCATTCGCCTGCCCCGTACATGGCAGTCCAAAGTCCGTCGTTATCGCTGTCCTGCGGGTCCGCGCTTGATTTGTCCCCTGCCCTGCGCAACGGCGCTTCAGCGACGTATCCATAAGGCGTGCGCTTGACATACCGCGTGATCTCATCTTCGTAAAACTCGGCCTTCTGCTCCAGCGTCATCGCCTGGCGCTCAATGCAGCCGACGCCGCCAGCAGTGGCGAACCAGGCGTTGCCTTGCGCATCCACCGCGGCCTGAGCAACGTCATCGTGCGGGAGCCAGCCACGGCCCTGCCGATATTGCCACTCCTTGCCATCGAATCGAATGACGCCCAGATGAGTGGTAAACCATACCTCTCCGGCCGGACCGGGCCAGATGCCCGTAAAATCGTTCCAAGGCAGGCCGTCTTTGCCTTCGTAGAAACGCCAGCCTTCGGCGGTTTGGCAACCGACGCCGGCTTTGGTAGCGAACCAGAGCCTTTCTGTCAAGTCGAAAGTTATGCCGAGTACGTCGCCAACCGCCCAAGCCCGCCCAAGACCGTCGCGGACTTCAATCGGCTGCCATGCGCCTCGGTCAAAAGCGAGCAGCCCATCGCTGGAAGCCGCGTGCAGCACGCCGCGTGGCGAGACTGCCATTTGGCGGATCAGCCGGCCCTCGGTCAACGGGAGCAAATCAGTTTGGCCGCTTTCCGTCACAATGAGGCAACGATGAGGAGTGACCACCCAATTCGTGACCCCAGCGCGCAAGATTTGCAGAACTTCGCGTCCGGGAATATTCACTTCCAACGGTTGTCCCTGTCCCCCGGCGAAGACAAATCGGCCCTCGCTCCGCGACTTTAGTGTTTCGTTTATAGTCCAGCGCCCGGCATGAAATTCGTACCATTGGCCGGCGGCAAAAGCCCGGATGACGCCGCTCGCTGAGCATTCCACCCATTGGACGGGGCCTGATGGGGTGCCATCCCGTTCGGCAAAGTGCTCCGCCACTTCCTGTTGAAACCGCTGTGCCGCCGGCGTGAACTCAGCCGCCTGGCTGGCAAAAAGCGCCAGGCCAAGAATTGCGGTTCCGAGCCATGTTGATGACATGGGCCGAATTCTCGATTGGCAAAACAGGTTGAGCAAGGCTGAAAGCAGAGAGGGCATCGGTTTGACTAACTTGGACTTGGTGCGACCGGACGATTCCGATGAGGCTTAAAAAAAGCCCAGAACTATCCGAAATTATCTTGGAAATCAGCAAGTTACACAAATTCCAAGCATTCAGTCGTTCATTGCGTGGAATGAATCGCCCGGCGGTTTGACTGGGTTTGACTAAGCCGGACTGACTCGGACTCTGCGCAGCCAAAAAGCGCCCGGAATTATGTAAGATTATCATGGAAATCAAGGACTTACGTAAGCCATAGTGGTTTCGTGAACAGTGGCTAGAGGCCGGTGTTGCCACTTTCCTCTTGCGTCTCATTTTGGCTCTTTTTGACCACCTGCGACTGCCACGCCAATACTTTTTTATGCGCAACCATCTACGATTGTCCGCGATGAACCGCAACAGACCCAAACGGTAGCCTCCCCTCGACTCCGGACCTCTTCGGGTCGTTTTGTGCTTCCCTAATTCCATTATGTCAAAGAACGAAGCGCCTCAGCGCTTTTACAAATCCTGTAATACCATATATTATGGGGACTGCAAGCACATTCTTTTTTTGCGGTAAGGCGAGGCTCCGCCGAGGCGTGACTTTCGTTCCCCTTTTTGGGAGAGGGCCGGGTGAGTTGTTTTAGGTTCGTGTTTCAGGCGCGGGAGCTATAAACATTCCGACGATGGCCGAGAACCCGCCACCGCAACCGGCGCCTGCGCCCACCGGCGAAGCCACGCCCATTGGATGGTCGTTGTCGCACCGCGTCTTCTTTCGCTGGATGTTCTGTTATTTCCTGCTTTATACATTGCCGTCAAGAGGGCGCGTCGGCCTCGTGCCGATGGAAGGGGCGTATCGACGGTTCTGGGAACCATTGGTTACGTGGGTGGCCATCCACGTTTTTCATCTAAGCGGACATGCCACTACTTATTTTCCAACCGGCAGCGGAGACACGACGTTGAACTATGTGGAGAATTATTGTTACGTGGTAATGGCCTTTGCCGGCACGATCGTCTGGTCGCTTCTGGATCGGAAGCGGACCGACTACGTTACCCTCCATTCGTGGTTTCGCATCTGGATCCGATTTACATTGGCAGCGACCCTCCTCGCTTATGGCTTCGCCAAAGTCTTCCCGCTGCAGATGCAAATGCAAATGACGACGATGATTGAGCGCTGGGGCGATTTCTCGCCCATGGCCGCGCTCTGGAATTTTATGGGGGCTTCCACGCCCTACACGATTTTGTCCGGTTCGGCGGAAGCCCTGGCCGGGCTGTTGCTTCTGTTTCGACGCACCACCCTGCTGGGAGCGATGATTTCATTCGGAGTGATGTTTAACGTCGCGGCACTCAATTACTGTTATGATGTGCCGGTCAAACTCTACTCCACCAACCTGGTGCTGATGTCGGTCTTTCTAATCGCGCCGGATGCGCGCAGGCTCACGCAACTTCTGCTCCTCAACCGGCCCGCGCTGCCCGCGAATCTGTCCCGTCCTGAACTTCCCCGGCTTTGGATGCGAATCGTGGCGAGGATCGTATGGGTTGTGGTTGCGCTGGGCGTTATTCTCTATGGGACGGTACATGAGAGTTGGATCGCTTACAAGGCGGTCTATCTCAATCCGCAACACCCGCCCATTTACGGATTGTATGAAGTGGAAAGTTTCACGAGCAACGGCACAAATGCGCCTCCGATCCTTACCGACACGACGCGTTGGCGTTGGTTGTATTTCAATTCTTACGGGTATGTGAGGGTCGTATCGGTGAATGATGACTCGAAATGGTACGGCGCGAATCAGGAGGCGGCCAAAAAGACGGTCACGCTTTCCAGCGACCAAGCCACGAATGTGTTCACTTATTCATGGGGCGACACCAATCATGTCGTCCTCCGCGGTTCAATGGCTGGCAACGCCCTCGAAGTCAGCTTGCATAAACTCGCTCCGACCAACTTTCTGCTACTCAACCGCGGTTTCCACTGGATAAATGAATATCCGCTGAATCGTTGACTCGCTCCGGTCTGGCCTAGCCTATTCCGGCCAGGACACCGCGAATGTAGCCGACCGATTCCCGCACCGCCGGTTGCGGGTTGTCTTGATGAGGTTCGCTTTCCAGGTTGACGTAATAAGCGTAGTTTCGCGCTTCGAGGGCCTTTAAGATTCCGACGATGTCCATGACACCCCGGCCGACTTCGATTTCTTCGCCCTTCGGAGACGCCTTGGTTACATCTTTGATATGCATGTCGTGCAGGCGGTCGCCGCATTTTTCGATGCACTCCACCGGGTCCACGCCAATCCGCACTGTGTGGCCTACGTCCATGCAGATGCCCATGAGCGGGTCGCGGTCTTTGACCATTTTATAAACATCCATGGGCGAGGGATAAGTTTTGTCGGTCGGGCCATGGTTGTGAATGGCGATCACGATGCCGGTTTGTTTGGCCATTTTTTCCACCGTATCCAATGCATCCACCGCCGGACTGCAAACGATGACGGGCATGCCGGCATTCACGGCGTAATCGAAGATGTTCTGGCTCTCGTGCTCATTGTTTTTCATGTAAATGACGCCGCCGCCGACCAATGTGAGACCGGCGGCTTCAATTTTGGCCCGCGCCGCCTGGCACTCTTCCCTGGTGCTTTTCAGCGGCAAGTGGAAGTCCCCCTTCAAATTGATGTACTTCAATCCCGCGTCCCTCGTCATCTCAATGGCCTGGTCCAAAGTGAATTTGCGATAGGAGTAGGAAGCCATGCCGAGCTTGAGGCCGCCATCCGGCTTGCGGTCCGGTTTGACCAACGCCGCCACGGCGCTGGCGCCGAGGGCAAGTGTGGAACCGACCAGACTGGCTTGAAGGAAATGCCGCCGATTAATCTCCTGAGGATTCATGCCCCGATGTTATGGGAGCCACAGCGGTCTTGGCAAGCGCCCCCTCGCTAATCGGGTAATGTCTTATTCGGAATGCGCATTCAGCGAGGACCTGGTTGGCCCTGCCGATTTTCGACCTTGCGCTCAGGCGAGATCTCTCGCAATGTTTTCAAACGCATCAGTGATGGACAACAAAGCGAAACATTCCTCAGGTCGGCGGAACGGAAACGGTACCGGAGCGGGGCATAACGGCGAAGTCCGATACAAGATTCCCTCGAACCGCCGACTTATTGGCAGGGCCAGCGAACGCCGCAGCAAAATGATCGCTTTTGGCTACTACGGCGGCAAGTTCTCTCATCTCGATTTCATTCTCCCTCTCTTGCCCACACATTTCACCCACTATTGCGAAGTTTTTGGAGGATCGGCTGCGGTCCTCATAAATCGTCCGGCAGCGCACGTCGAAACGTACAACGATTTGGACGGGGAGGTCGTGAATTTCTTCCAATGCCTACGCGACAGTGGCGAGGACCTGGTCCGGCTCATCGGGCTCACTCCGTTCTCTCGTGCCGAGCTTGTTAGGGCGCTCACACCATCAACAGGACTTACCAACCTTGAGCGAGCGAGGCGCTTTTTCGTCCGCGCTCGGCAAACCCGCACCGGCCTGGCGCAGACGAGCTCGGAGGGCCGCTGGGCCCACTGCGTTCTGACCTCGCGAGCCGAGATGGCGGGAGCGGTCTCACGCTGGCTCGGCAGCGTCGAGGGTCTCCCGGAAATCGTGCAGCGTCTTCAACGTGTCCAAATCGAGAACGCCCCCGCACACGAAATTATTCTCCGATACGATTCCCCTGACACTCTCTTTTACTGTGACCCGCCTTATCCTCACGAGGCCCGGGGTGATTCCAAAGCCTACGGCTACGAAATGACAGACGCCGACCATGAGCGCCTCGCAAGGGTCCTTCATTCAGTCCGCGGTGCAGTTGCCCTCTCAGGGTATCGTTGCGCGCTCATGGACCGACTCTACACGGACTGGCATCGTATTGATGCCGACACGCGCCTCTGCAATTCATCAAAGGGGGAGCGCACTGAGTCACTCTGGACCAATTACGACCCGGCCACCGTCCCTTTCTCGAGAACGGCGGACGCCGCTGAACATCCCTGCCTTCTCGAACGCCAATCTCGGAAGCAGGCCAACCGCAATGGCTGCAAAAAGTAAGCGCACCGACAGCCTTGATATTGACTCCGCCACAAAGCTCCTAGAAGAGCACTGGCAAACTGTCACCAAAGAAGCGGCGGCGAGACCTGACTGCGATTACGTCCAAGATAAGGCAATTCGTGACTCAATCCATGATTCGATAAACCACGCGCTTGTTTCCTATAGGTTTTGCCTCCCCATTCAACTGCTCGGAAAAATGGTGAACCCCGCGCTCGATTGCCTTCGTCTCCAGAAAAGCGACCCCGACGACACAACGGGTTGGGACGCCCGCAGCTTCGGCCGGAAAGTCGTGGCGACGTTCAATAAGCGGCAAGAGAACATATTGGGAACATCAGAGGATCCTTACGTAGGCAATCCAATGCGAATTCCCAAAATGCTGCGTGATGACCCCAGCAAAAAAGACGTGCGCGGCTGGAATCGATTGGTTGAGCTCTTGTCCAAAGTCGAGCAGCAAGCGGACCCTCTATTCACAACAGCCTTATTCCGCCAAGTCCTGCTCGAAATGTTTCGACGGCAGCAGAGCCTGAAATTTTCATATCCAGTCCCGCCGCGCGTGAGCCTTGAACTCACGTTAAGCATCTCTGCTAAGTTCCTTGAAGAAAGGTCGGGAGGAGACCGGGCGCAAGCACTTGCGGGCGCTCTTTTCGACGCCATCGGTCTTCATTTCGGCATTTTTGCCCAAGTCAATCGAGCCAGCATTAACGCGAGCGACGAGGCGACCGGCCAAGCCGCCGACCTTGAGTGTCTCGACAAGACCGGAAAGCTGATCCTCGCTGTCGAAGTAAAGGACAGGACCATAACGCTAGCCGATGTTGAAGGCACACTGCACAAGTCGCGACAGCGCCAAATAACGGAGATTCTCTTTACGGGTAAAGGAATTCGCACAGACGAACAAGCGGCGCTGGATGACCGGATCAGCAGAGCATTCACGGCAGGCCAAAACCTATACATATTTGACTTCTTCGACCTCGCTAGAAGCGTCCTCGCGATAGGGGGCGAGTCAATCAGAATCACATTTCTCAAAAAAGTCGGTGAACACCTCGACACGTGGAACACACAGCCGAGCCACAGGCAGGCGTGGCAAAAGCTTCTCCAGGAGCTTTGACAACGGTATGGAACTGCGCCAACCACAACCATGACGCAAATCGCTACTTAATAAAGCATAGAAAAAAATAATTGGATATTCTTGACGGTCATGAATCCCCGTCACGGTGATCTGGCTGCTCGATCTAATGCCGGGCCACGACGAGCCAGAGCTAGCCTTTCGTTTTTAGTCGTTCCTATTTTACGCCGTCGAGGGCCAGATTCAGAAGAAGAACGTTGACGCCGGGTTCGCCGAGAAAACCAAGGCTGGGTTGGTCCGTATATTGATTGATCAGCGCGCGCACGTCTTCAACTTTCATCCCGCGTTCTTTGGCCACGCGCGGCGCTTGCAGGTCCGCATTCTGCAGGCTGATGTGCGGGTCCAATCCGCTGGCGGAGCCGGTGACGGCGTCGGCGGGCACTGGGGCATTCGTGGCCAAACTGTTTTGGGAACGGTAATCGGCAATGTTTTGCGTGATGGCGTCGGCCAATTTTTTGGAGGTCGGGCCGAGATTGCTGCCGCTTGAGCTGGTGGAATCGTAGCCGTTGCCGGCTGAAGATGGCCGTGGATGAAAGTATTTGGCGGCGGTGAAATTTTGTCCGATCAATTTGGAGCCGCGCACGGCGCCTTTTGAGTCAATTATAATACTACCGTCGGCTTTGTCAGCAAAAGCCCGCCCCAGGCCATAGACCACCACCGGGTAAATACCGCAACAAACCACCGCCAGCATGACTGTGGCCATGATCGAACCGCGTAATTGGGTAAAAAATTCTTTCATAACTACACCATTTTCAATGCCGTGATAACCACATCAATCGCCTTGATGCCGATGAACGGGATAATGACTCCGCCCAGTCCGTAAATAAGAAGATTGCGCTGCAAGATCGCCTGGGCCCCGATCGGTTTATAGGCGACGCCCCGCAGCGCCAGCGGAATCAGCGCAATGATAATCAGGGCGTTGAAGATCACGGCGCTAAGGATCGCGCTGGTGGGGCTGTGCAGATTCATGACGTTCAATGGCGCGATGGCGGGAAAAGCTCCCAACAACATCGCGGGAATGATGGCAAAATACTTGGCGACGTCGTTGGCGATGCTGAAGGTGGTCAGCGACCCGCGCGTGATGAGCAATTGTTTGCCGATTTCCACGATTTCAATGAGCTTGGTCGGATTGCTGTCCAAATCCACCATGTTGCCGGCCTCGCGCGCGGCCTGCGTGCCAGTATTCATGGCCACGCCCACGTCGGCTTGCGCAAGGGCGGGGGCGTCGTTGGTGCCATCGCCGGTCATGGCGACCAGATGGCCGGCGGCTTGTTCTTCGCGGATGCGTTTCAATTTTTGTTCGGGCGTGGCCTGGGCCATGAAATCGTCCACGCCCGCCTCGGCCGCGATGGCCGCGGCTGTGAGTTGATTATCGCCGGTGATCATGACCGTGCGGATGCCCATTTTGCGCAATTGGGCAAACCGCTCTTTGATGCCGCCTTTGACGACGTCCTTGAGTTGCACGACACCCAGGACTTCGCGCCCTTCGGTCACAACCAAAGGGGTGCCGCCGGAACGTGAAATTTCCTCGACGGCGGCCGAAACTTGTTGCGGAAATTTGCCGCCCGCCTGGTCGACGTAAACGGAGATGGCTTCAGCCGCGCCCTTGCGAATGCTGCGAGCGGCCGCGCCATTGAGCGCGGGGAAATTGACGCCGCTCATGCGGGTTTGGGCCGTGAAAGGGATGAATTGCGCCTGGGTTTGGGCCACATCGCGGCCGCGTAAGTTAAACTGTTCCTTGGCCAACACCACAATGGAGCGGCCTTCGGGCGTTTCGTCCGCAAGCGAAGCCAATTGCGCGGCGTCCGCCAGGCGTTCGGGTTTAATGTTAGGCGCGGGGATAAATGAGGTGGCCATGCGGTTACCCAATGTGATCGTGCCCGTTTTATCCAAGAGCAACACGTCCACGTCGCCAGCGGCCTCCACCGCGCGCCCGCTGACCGCCATGACGTTGCGGCGGATGAGGCGGTCAATGCCGCTGATGCCAATGGCGCTTAAAAGGCCGCCGATGGTGGTGGGAATCAAACAGACCAAGAGCGCCACCAGCACGGGAACAGAAAAATCCGTGCCGGAATAATATCCGAAGGGCTTCAACGTCACGCACACCAGCAGGAAGATTAGCGTGAGAGCGGAGAGAAGAATGGTCAGGGCGATCTCGTTTGGGGTTTTCTGACGGCGGGCGCCTTCAACCATCGCGATCATCCGGTCCAGGAACGTGTTGCCCTTATCTGACGTGACTCGAATGACAATCCGGTCGCTTAACACCCGTGTGCCGCCTGTGACCGCCGACCGGTCGCCTCCGCTTTCGCGGATGACCGGGGCGGATTCCCCTGTGATCGCGGCTTCATCAACGCTGGCGATGCCTTCGGTAACGTCACCGTCAGCGGGAATGATGTCACCGGTCTCACATACGACTAGATCGCCTTTGACCAGATCGGTTGCCGGCACTTGCTCTTCGTGTTTATTACGCAAGCGCCGGGCCATGGTTTCCTTGCGGCTTTTGCGGAGGCTGTCGGCTTGAGCTTTGCCGCGCCCTTCCGCCACCGCCTCGGCGAAATTGGCAAAAAGGACCGTGAACCAAAGCCACAGAGCGAGTTGAAAAATAAAGCCGCGCTCGCTGCCAGCCTCGATAAAAATGCCGATGGTCGTCAGCGCCGCGCCAACCATCGTGACAAACATGACGGGGTTTTTGATCATGACCCGCGGGTCCAATTTCTTAAACGCATTGATCAGTGCCGGGCCGACGATGGCCCAGTCAAAAAGGGAAGGAGCTTTGTGCGTCATACTATCAATAAAGTTTGCCCTGGTTGGCCAGGAAATGTTCGATGATCGGCCCCAAGGTGAGCGCCGGCAGAAAGTTAAGCGCGCCCACCAGCAGCACCGTGCCCAACAGCAAAACGATGAAGGTAAAGCCCGACACTGGAAAAGTTCCGGCGCTGGGAGGCGAAATCTTCTTGGCGGCGAGCGATCCGGCCAGCCCCATGATCGGCACGATCATGAGAAAGCGGCCAATCAACATGGCCATGCCAATGGTGGTGTTTAACCAGGACGTGTTTGCACTCAGGCCGGCAAAGGCGCTGCCATTGTTGCCGTTGGCGGAGCTGAAGGCGTAAAGGATCTCGCTCAAGCCATGCGGGCCGGTATTGCTCAACGCGTCCGTGCCCCATTTGCTGACTGATGCCCAAGCCGCAAAGCCAAGGATCGAAAGCGCCAGCACCAGCAACGCGAGCATCGACATTTTCACGTCGTAAGATTGGATTTTTTTGCCGAGATATTCCGGCGTTCGTCCGACCATTAAGCCGGCGATGAACACGGCCAGGACGACAAACACCAACATTCCATACAACCCGGCGCCGACACCGCCGATGATGATTTCCCCCAGTTGAATGTTAAACAGAGGCACGAAGCCGCCTAGGGGCGTCAAGGAATCGTGCATACAATTGACAGCGCCGCATGAGGCATCGGTCGTGATGGTGGCGAACAGGGCGGAATTGAAAATGCCAAAGCGGACTTCCTTCCCTTCCATGTTACCGTCGGCGGCCAGCACGCCTAATTGCTGATGAATGGGATTGCCGCGCGCTTCGGCCCACCAACAAATAAATACACCGGCCAGAAACAACATCATCATAGCCGCCCAGACTGACCAGCCATGGGCCTGATTTTTGGTTTCGCGGCCAAGGTAATAAGTCAGGCCGCTGCCAATGGCGAAGATAGAAAGGATCTGCAGGAAATTGGAAAGCGGGGTCGGATTCTCAAATGGATGAGCGGCGTTGGCGTTGGTGTAGCCACCGCCGTTGGTGCCGAGCATTTTGATCGCCACTTGCGAGGCCATCGGCCCTTGTGGAATGGATTGCTCCTCCACTTTTTGGTCAACCATCACCGGCATGTTGGTCATTACGGGTTGGCCTTTCTCATCGAGCTTCGGCACATCAACCATGACTGCGACGCCATTGGAAATTTCGGGGTGGCCTTGGGCGTCCAGCTTGGGCGCCTGGACCGTGACCGCAACATTGGTTGTCACCGGCTGGCCCTTGTCGTCCGTCTTCTGGACCTGAATGGTGTATGCCTCGGTGAGTTTCGCTTTGGTGTACGGTTTGAAATTTTGGATCATCCCCTGCGAAATGAGGCAGACGGCAAATACCGTGCAGATCGGCAGCAGCAGGTAATAGGTGATTCGCACCAAATCGACCCAGAAATTGCCCAGCGTTTTGGCCGAATGGCGGGCAATGCCCCGCACCAGGACCGCAGCCAGCGCAATGCCGGTCGCCGCCGAACCAAAATTGTGAATGACCAACGCCAGCATTTGCGAGAGATAGGACATCGTTGATTCGCCGGTGTAGCTTTGCCAGTTGGTGTTGGTTGTGAAACTGGTGGCGGTATTGAAGGACAGATCGGGAGTGAGCGAATCGAATCCCTGCGGATTAAGCGGCAGATACTTCTGCAAGCGCAGAATGGCGTAGGTCAATAAACAACTCACCAAACTGAACAGAAGCATGGCGAAAGTGTACAGCTTCCAATCCTGTTCCTTTTCCGCGTCCACACCCATGATCCAGTAGGTCAGCCTTTCCAACGGCTTGAGAATCGGATCGAACCAGGTTTTGCCCCTGGCATCGAGGACGCGGCACAAATAGAGTCCCATCGGCTTGGTAATCAAAGCCAGGGCGACGATATAAACGGCCAATTGCAGCCAGTCAACAGATTTGGACATAATAGCTCCTCAGAATTTTTCCGGTCGAATCATGGCCACGAACAGATAGATAAAGAGCAGCAGGGAAACGATTCCGACGATGATATTCCACATAAGTACCTCTTAAAGTTTATCGCAAAAACGGATGTATAACGCGGCTATTGCGAAAAAGCCGATCATCACACTGACAAATATCAAGTCATTCATAATTCTTCAGCGAACGCGCGCATAGCGCCGTTCACGAAGCCAATATGACAGCGGATTTCTTAAGCGGTAATAAAAAGCCGCCATAAGGACGTAAAAATCCCGTTAAAATTCTGGAGGGTGAAATAGGCGGCGCGAAGCTCATTGTCACTGTGTCTGAGCCAACACGAGGGGGCCGCGTAGATATTATTTTTTGAGAGAAATCAGGAACGCCGTGCCGTCAAACCTCAGGCGCGGATTTACCAAATTGGACAGGGCAACCGCAGGGTAAGGTCTTGGCTATCAATGTTCGTATCAAGGAACAATGGCTTCAAGAATCGCGAGCGATCAGCCTTTTCCAAGCTGTGTGATAAAATCCGCAACCTTTATGATTTCTATCTCCCGATATTTTTTCAATTCGAGCAAGTGACCGTCGCCCGAAATGATGCTGGTGGCGGCAGCCGCGACCGCACAGGCGACAACCGCGTCATCGTCTGGATCGCGTATCACGACCGGAGTAATTGGGCCGGGCTGCACCACGGTAGCGAGTGCTGCGAAACCGTTGACCAAGTCCCGCGGCTGCAATTGTGCTTCTGCCAATCGCTTGACGAATTTAGTTCGCTGCAACACATCTTCCAATTCAGCCAGCAGAGCGCCACTGGTAAATAGCTCCAGTTTTCCTTCTCGGGCAGCATCGAGCAGATCGCGCGATGGTCCACGCCAGAGCAAACCAGAGATAACAATATTATTGTCAGCGACGGCTCGCATCCTTGGCGCGTCGCTGGGCGCGAGCGGCTTGGATTTCTGTTTCCACTTCCGTTTCAGACAACGGAGGTGATGTTTGCGCGGCTAATCGATCTGCCGCCGCAAACAATTGCTCCACGCGGCTGCGTTTTAATTCGGCCCGAAGCATCCGTTCAACAGCGGCAGATTCCAGCAAGCCCTTGTCCTTGGCTTCTCGCGCGAGAGCCTCTGACAGGTCCACTTTGAGTTCCAACACCACACGTGAAAAATAGCAGCTGACGGCAAGACATCAAGCGGTAAGCAACCCAAAAGAAAAACGGACTGGGGATGGATAAGACGGCCCAAAAAGACAATGATCGGCAGTTTGAAACATAGCTTGAACTGTGAGATAATAGCTCCATGAAATTGCTGGCCGGGTTTCTCCTTGCTGTCCTGGTTTGCTCAAGCTGGGCCGCGGAGAAAATGACCTCCGTCACGGTGGACGGGGTTTCTTACCTTGAGATTCAGGATGTCCACATTGCCAGCGGGGGGCGCGTCGTCTTGATTTATCCCAGCGGAGGAACCATGGTGCCCGCCGACAAATTGCCCAAGGCTTTTTTGGATTCCTGGGGCATCACTGCCGGCAAACTTGATGACGCCAAGGCGGCGGCTAAACGGCAGTCGGAGCTCGAGATCGACCAGGCCATTCGCGGGGGGCTGTTCCGTGAAGTGGAGGGCGAAGTGTACGATTTGCGAAAGTCGCAAGCTGGCTGGACACGCACCTCTGGGGCGAAGATCATGCAGATTAGTCCTGCGGGCGCTTTGGTGGATCCTTCGCCGGACAAGAATGATCCTTCGCCAGTCTTTGTGCGCAATCTTCCGCCTATCTATACAGATAATGAAACGATTTCGTTTTACGCCATGACAACCGGCCCGTTCAGTTACATCAACCGATTCGGCTACGAACGGACGGTGCGGAGTTACGACGTTGGCCGCGTTTGCGCCCGGAATGAAATTCCCGAAGGCATTTTGAAGAATGGCCTGCCCTACGCGCCTGTGCCCGGCGAGGCGAAGCCGCGCGATCACGGCATCGCTTCTTTCGCCGACCATAGTCACTTGCGAGCGATCGGCTCGGGATTTTTTGTCACTAAAGACGGTTATTTATTGACGAACCATCACGTCGTGCGTGATGCCAAGAAAATCGAGATCAAATATCGCGGGCAGACGCTTCTGGCCAAAGTTGCCGCCGATGACGAGACCAACGATCTGGCGGTGCTGAAAGTCGAGGGCGGGGATTTCCAGGCCCTGGCTATTTCGCCCAGGAATTCAGTGGACTTGGGGCAGGAAGTTTTCACCATCGGCTTTCCCAACATCCAGGTGCAAGGCGATGAGCCGAAGTACACGGACGGAAAAATCAGCAGCCTCACGGGCATGCACGATGACGAAAATGAATATCAAATCAGTGTGCCGGTCCAGCCAGGGAATTCCGGCGGACCACTGTGCGATGCCGGCGGACAAGTGGTCGGAATCATCGTGGCCCGGTTAAACGACATGGCGATGTTGGAAGCCATGGGAGTCGTGCCGCAGAATGTCAACTATGCCATCAAGATCAGCAAGGCCGTCCAGCTCATGCAAAACGTCAAGGGATTGACGCCCGTTTTGGCCCAGGCCGGAAGGTCCGACAATGCAGTCAAAACCGTCCAGAACGCGATCGCCATGGTGATGATTTATTGATTGCGGGCCACGGCAAACGCATCTAAATTTCGAGTTGGGACGGCCCGCCGACGCGTTAACCTACTGGAGCAGCGCATTTGTCCCTCCCTCCACGCTCGCGGGGAGAGAGATGGAGAGAGGGGTCCCAACACCAAAATACGCTCGTTGATTTTCAATGGGTGACAGCAGTTTAGATACGTTTGCCCTGACGCGCGTGGACCCAGGTCCCTTTTCGGGCAGAGAGAGGCCGGCTTCCAGAATTCTTGACCGCGAAATGCTCCAAATACGCCAAAAGGAATTGGGGAAATTTGTTCGCGTATTCCGCGTCGTTCGCGGTTAGAAAGGATTGAAGATGGGCCGCCGGAATTACTGACTAAAGACAAGGAACGATGAAATATGCGATTGTGTGGGGCCGACTCCTTGACAAAAAAGACCGCTCAACCAGGACACACTTTTGCCTTATTTGTCAACAATAGTTATTGTGCGACATGATGAAAAATGATCGGTTGAGCCATGCCCAGATAGTTCATCACAGTGATGAGTTCGTTGAAAACTGCATAGGTTTGAATCTGTAATTCAAAATCCAAAACGACAAACAAATCTTGAAATATGTTTGTTTCTGTGACCACAAAAAACAAAAACCCTTATCGGATTGGTGACACCAACAAGAGTTGCTGGAAATTCAGTTGCGTGCCATTCTTGAACAACACAAAAATTTGAGGGAGAACTGCTTGCGATAAGATGTCCTGAGCATCAGAATGTCGGCAATGTCGAGCGCAAAACTCATGAAAACCAGCATTAAAAATCTGGTTCTCCCGCCCACCTTGGGAGCCGTTCTCGGTTTGGTGTTGGCTGGTCAGGCAACGGCACAGACGTTCACGATCCTGCATACATTCACAACAAGCTATCCCAATCAAACTAACAACGGTGGAGCTTCTCCCGATTCCTTAATTTTATCGGGCAACACCCTGTACGGGACGACATTCCTTGGCGGCACAAATGGATGGAATGCTGGGACGGTATTTGCCATCAACACCGATGGGACGGGCTACAGGCTTTTACATGATTTTTTCGGTGCCGGCCTCGGCCAAGGACGTTATCCGCTTGGATTGCTTTTATCGGGCAACACCTTGTATGGGACGGCAGAGCAAGGCGGCACAAATGGTGCTGGCACGGTGTTCGCTATCAACACTGACGGCACGGGTTTTACGAACTTGTATTATTTCACTGGGGGCAGCGACGGATTTACACCGGACGCCGGATTGCTTTTAGCGAGCAACACGTTGTATGGAACGGCATATGCTGGCGGCAATGCGCACTATGGCTCAGTGTTCGCTGTCAACATCGATGGCACGGGATTCACGAACTCGTATAATTTTACATCTCCCAGTCCCTTCGACAACGGAACAGGGTTTTCGTGTCCGATTTTAACGGGTAACACGCTTTATGGAACAGCGTGGGATCAAGGCATCGAAAGCGCCGGATCGGTGTTCAAAATCAACACTGATGGCACAGGTTTCACAAACTTGTATAATTTCAATAGCGTCCCTAGTTTCACTGGCCCTAGCACACCTGTTGAAATTGAACCCCTTTTGATACTATCGGGCGACAACCTTTTTGGTACGACGACTTACGGCGGTTATGGCACTAATGATGGTGGCACGGTGTTTGCCATCAAAACCGATGGCACGGGTTTCACAAACCTGTATGTTTTCAACAACGCCAACACCTTCGGGGCTTCTCCGTACGCATTGATTTTGGCGGGCAACACTTTGTATGGGGCGCTTGGGGAGGGAACGAGTATCCTCGGTGGCGGAGGCACGATTTTCAGTCTTACGCTACCGGCCCCGCAACTGACGATAACGGCTTCGGCCACAAATGTTATTATGACGTGGCCGACCAATTATGGCGGGTTCGATGACAGTGGATACACTTTGCAATCCACCTCGAACCTTGCACCGGCTTCTTGGAGTACCGTTTCTAACGCATCGGTTGTTGTCGATGGGCAAAACGTCGTGACCAATCCCATGTCCGGCACGCAAATGTTTTTCCGATTGAACCAATAAGTGACCGCCCCCCATTATCGGCATCGGCCAAAAAGGCGTCAGTCCCGAATGGCGCTTAGTTAAGGCAGCTTTGTTCGTGGATGGCGTTTTCGAGTTGTTGCGCGGTATTTGCCTCGATGAGGGATTTCGACAAATTGATGACGCGGCTTGGTCAATAAGGAATAAGGTTTTGGGCGGCGTTTGAGGGCCCTGGGTTCGCGGCGGCCCGGGCGAGTTGGCACCAAATCGGCGGCCAAAACGCGCGTGAGTTCACGGCCCAAGGCGGCGGCCTTGCGTTTGCTTGGGGCCTTGGCGATGGCCGTGCTGAAATGGCGAACACTATCGACGCTGCCTTTGAAGCTTAAGCGTTCCAAGGGCACGTCCGTGCGGCGGACGGTTTGGAGCATGAGGGCTCGGATTAAATTGTAGCTGATTAGATGCATGAAGAATTCCTTTTGGACCATAGCTGGGCTTTGGCAGCGGAAGTGTTCCATTTTGAGGACGGTTTTGATGTCGCGGAAGAACAGTTCCACGTTCCAAAGTTGCAGAAAGAGTTGGGCAATCTCCGTCGCTGGATAGTTCTGGGGGTTCAGCAGCGTGGTGACCAGGACCAACTGGCGTGTGCGGAATCCTTTGGCAGAGCAACGCACTCGGATCATGCGCAAGGTCAAGGTTTGGGGCAGGCCGGGCCAGAGTTTGGCCCCGATAGTGCGCAGACGATGGAGCGGTTTTTGCCAAGTGACCAAGCGGTCTGCCGGTCCCAGATAGCGGCCTCGGCGAAAGTCTTTGGGCCGGGCCTGGTGCATGCGCATGACGGCATCCATGCCTTGATGGCAAAGGTGGGCCAGGGTGCCGTAGTCACTGAAATGGCGGTCGGCCAGGAGCACATCCCGGGGCTTGAGAAAATGCCACAGTTTACGGAACAGGGCCAATTCGGTGTCATAAAAGTTGCCGGTCACTGCGCCCAAAAGGCAGCCGGTGCTCAGGGAGAACAGGCCGACAAACTTCATGATGGGAAAGCCGCAGCCCGGTTTCTGCATGCGCTGCTGAGCCAAGCGTGGGCGCATCTGGGGGAAGAAGGGCGTTTGCATAGTCCAGTAATAATACTGGACTGATTGACAGGCAAGGCGCCAATCCCTTAATCTGGCGCGCGTGAAAACAAGCCTTGGTTCGCTGGCAGATTTACGTCGGGCCTTTCAACGTCATTGCCGGGCCTTGGCCCGGACCGGCTACATCAGCCAGGGATCGGTGCAGGACCGCACCGCTCGCCGCGGTGGTGGTGTCGGTTATCAATGGACGCGCAAAGTGGCGCAGAAGACCGTGACCGTCGCATTGACCTTGGAACAGTTTCAGAAGATGAAAAAAGCCGTCACCAACCAACGAAAGCTGCGCCGCCAACTTCGCGAAATGGAGACAATCTCACGCCGCATCATCTTCCAATCTAGCCCCCACCAAGCTCGCCGCAAGAACCTCAGCCGCACAGTTTTAGGCCTTATCTAAGCGCCATTCGCGTCAGTCCCACATAATCGCACACTTTTTGGGACGCCCATTAAAAAAGCCGCCCATCCTGCCATCCTGTCGAAAATAAGGTTCTGATGCCCTTCGGCGTGGCGCCCGCGCTCCCCAAGTCATAGGTCGTTCGATTTTAAACCACGAAGGGAATGAAGAGCGCGAAGAGAAAAAAAGTCTTGTTTTGGCTTCGTGTCCTTCGCGTTCTTCGTGGTGAATCTGCCTGCATCTCTCAAATCGTTTCCACTTGCGGTCCCAATTATGTGTGGTATTATACGGCCATGTGGACTGACACACAAGGCAAACATTGGCTCGAATTAGACATGAGGATCGGAAGGACGAGATTCCATCGAGCCTTAACTCGATTTCCGAAAAAAGTCACAGTTCAACGGCCGTCAGGCGTCTTTGAATTTCGAGGTGGGGACGCCTCGGCGACGCGTTCCCGACCTCGAACTGGCCCAAGAATCGGTCGAGCCAATAACGGTCAATATCGGTGAATATAGGTGGATAACGGTGAATATCGGTAAAAAAAGTTTTTTTCGCCCGCCAAAATCTGCACAGGCGACGGCGGGGCGTCCCTCCCGTTGCGTAGCGTACACGTCCGAACGCCTCGGCGAGGCGTCCCCACTTCAAAATTTAGATCCGTTTGCCCTGTATTGCACGCTTGTTTCCCCTGCGAGGGAAGGCTAGATTGGCCGTCAATGAATAAGGCGCTCCAACAGCCACCGCGAAAAAAGTCGCTCGCGATGCCCGTGGTGGTCATTGGTGTCCTTATTATTATCGCCGCGCTCGGCTACAAGCAGTATCAATCAAGTTCGCCGGTCGCTCCTTCAGCGCCCTCGCCGGAGGATCCCAGTCGCACCGTTGCGCCCGCCCCTGCCCCGGCCACACAACCCGCCCCGACCCAGCCGCAGGCCAGCGTTCCTGCGGAGGCGGCTTCAAAACCAGCCCCAGCTCCGCCACCGTCGGCGCAGCCGGAAGCCGCGCCAACCGAACCGAAGGACCTGGTTTCCGGTCTTGCAACCCTCGACGGCAAACAGCCGATTTCCCCGGAACAAGCGCAGAAATGGCGGGAAAGCCTGCAACAGTTGGTTCGCCAGGGTCCGGCCTCGGTTCCGGCCATCGAACAATTTTTGGCGCAAAACCAGGACGCCAATTATGCCGGCGTGAGCGGCGCAAATGCGCTGGGTTACAATTCACTGCGCTCCGCCATGCTGGATGCTTTGACACAAATCGGCGGTTCGGATGCAACGCAGGCGATGTTGCAGATCATGCAAAGCTCGATTTATCCCACGGACATTGCCACGCTGGCCAAGACATTGGACACGCAGGGGCAATATCAACAACCGATTCTTGATGCCGTGCGTCAACAATTGAATTTGGCCGCCATGGACCAATTGGGCGGCGCCAATGTCCTGCCTTTGTTCCAGGTGCTGGCCAGCGAGGCCGCCAACGGCGCCAATGTCAGCAGCGACCTGACTCAGTACTCGGAGAAATGGCCTTATTACTCTTCGATTGCCCTGGCTTCCCTTCCCGAGGGCGCGGGTGTGCCGAACCTGATTCAGATCGCGCAAGGAAACCTTGCGGGAAATCCTTCGGCCGCCGCGCAGGCGCTGGCGGAACTCGCTCCGCAAAATCCGCAGGCGCTCAATAGCTTGCTCGACCTTGCCAAAGGCGGCCAATTAACCGATTCGGCCCTCGCGCAGCTAGCCCCATTTCTGGCAGGGCGACAGTTCCAACTTGGCCCGCCGCAAGACCCGGCAGCGGGCGGATACATGACCTACCACATCGCAGTTGGAAACCAGGATTTTTCGGCCTTCGATACCGGCGGGGCGATGACCCAGCCGCAGATCAGCGAACGCCTTTCTCTTATTGGCCAATTCTTGCAAGCCATCCCTTCGGCAGATGTGGCTGCGCAAGATGCTCTGCAACAGCAACGTAGCGCCCTGACAGCGAGGCAAAAGTAATGATCATTTAGAGATTGTCAGCTTTTAGGTCTTGGGTTAGTCTGTTCCAGTCTATGCGTAAACCATTCATAGCGCTTATGATGGTGATTATGGCGGTCGCCATCACTTCGCGAGGACAAGTCGGCAGCTCGCCGATGCAGTTGTTGCATCCCATCCTCAAAGATCCCAATAAACGCAACGCTCCAACCAGTTTGAATCGGGACCCGAGCATGGCCCAAGACTTGAACCAGGGCCAAGGGCAGGATCCGAGTTCCAACCGCCCCTCGTCGCATTTGTCATCGGGGCAACCGACATCGCCCGCAGCAACTGTCCCAAGAATCGATCCCGGTTTGACGGCATCCAAGCTCGCCATAATCGGAACGATCAACGGCCTTAGAGGAACCATTTACGTGACAAATACGGGCGGCCGGGAAATCACGCCGGTAGTGCAATTGATTGTGTGCGATGACAAAGGGGCCAAGATTTGTGTTGCCTCCAAAACCGGCGCCGCGCTCGCGCCGGATGCCGATGAAAAAATCGTCGTCCTGGCGACCAATTTGTACGCGACGGACCTGAAATTGATGCGCGTGACCATCGCCGGCGCGAAATAGGGCTCTCACTGCGTCTCGGCCCTAACGGCCGTTCGACGCTGCCAAACGTAAACGGGCAATCCCAAGCTAATCAATCCCAGCCCGGCAAGAGATTCCAGAGGATTGGTTCTCACAGTGTTGATCAATAACCAAATCGCCACCGCGACAAAGAGAATCGGCACAACCGGATAGCCTGACGTTTTGTAAGGGCGTGGCGCATTGGGCATCTTCCTCCGCAACACAAAGACGGCCGCGGTCGTGATCGCGTAGAAAATCATGCTGGCGAAAATAACGCAATCGGTCAGTTGATCAAAGGTGGCCGACACAACCAGGATCGAGGCCCATAGGCCTTCGAGCATGATTGCCATCGCGGGGACGGCGGAACGTTCACCCAGACGCCCAAAGCAGGCGAAGAACAGGCCGTCGCGCGCCATCGCATAAGGTATTCGCGCGCCAGTTAAAATCGACCCGTTAAGTGCGCCAATAGTTGACAGCATGGCTGCGATGGCCACCCATTGCGCTCCAAACCGAGGCAGAAAAGTCTGGGCCGCCTTCGAGGCCACCGGCAACGCGCCGCCATGCAAGGTGGAACTGGAACTGGCGATATCTCCGATAGGCAGCGCATAGCAATAGGCCAGGTTTAAGACGCAATAGACGACTATCACAATCGCCATGCCGCCAATTAACGCCCTCGGGATGTTTCGCCCGGGATCGCGAACTTCGCCCGCCGCCATGGGCATGTTGTTCCAGCCATCGAATGCCCAAAGCGCCGAGAGCATGGCTGCGCCGAAAGCCGAAAAACCGCACCAGGCTGGAACGCCGGCCGGAGCGCGAAGATGCTCGCTTGTCGCCGAAGGCGCGAAGAAAAAGACACCGCCTGCAATAGTGACAATGGCCAACACTTTGGCCAGTGTCAGGATCGATTGCACCCGCCCGCCAATCGCGACGCGCAGGCAATTAACAATTGAAAAGAGAAGAATGACCGTGACACCAATCGCTTTCATAAAGGCTGAACTCATCGGAGCCAGAGCGGAGAGAAAAGTTGCGAAGGCCGCGCCGAAACTGGCGATGGAGCCCGTCGAACCGATCATGAGGCGCATCCAGCCAAACAAAAACGCCGGCAAATCGCCATAGGCGGCGCGCAGATAGACGTATTCGCCTCCCGCATTCGGAAGCATCGCGCCCAATTCGGCATAGCTCAGGGCGCCGGCCAGCGAAAGAAGCCCAGCCGCGGCCCATGCCAGCAAAACAAGCAACGGAGTCCCCACCGCCTGGGCCATGCGCGCCGTTTTTAGGAAAACGCCTGTGCCAATGATGGTGCCGACCACCAAAGCCGTGGTCGCGTTCAAATCAAGTCCTCGAACAAGTTCGCGTCGGTCTTTGGTGTTGACATCCATGCGCGCGAAAAATGCTATAACTTAATGTCGGGCAACCGCCAATCGATCTGATTTTTTTGATATTCCTCTTGAGGCAATTGCACCAGGACGGGGCGTGACTTCCCATCAAGCCATCCCAGCAGTATTTCAATTGCGCCCTCACTCATGGCTGTGCAACCGCTGGTCGGATGTCCCGGCTCTTTCCAAATGTGCATGAAAACGCAGGAACCCGCTCCGGGTTGCGGCGGGGACGCATTATGCTCTACGAAAATGCCCAGCTTGTACTCGTTATCGCTCAGCCTCATTTTCTCGGAACTCTTCCAATCGACTTTTTCCGCAGCGCGCCGGTCTTTGATGATGTTGTAATAGGTTGAGTTGGGGTCATCGACACACTCCACCGTCTCAGTGCATTGAACATAAGGCAGTTTTATCTCCGGCACCTTGTCGGCCGCGGCATAACCAAAAGCGTAAGAGAGACGGAAAACGCCGGCTGGACTTCTACCGTCGCCTTCTATTTTTTGCGGTTTGATGGATGGAGGCATATTCGTCAATCCGCGTCCCCACCCCAGCCCGCTCCTGCCCACGACGACAGGAAAGGAAAGGCCAACCTGCTGCCAACCGCGCTCGGTCCGTTCAAACCGGCGCAGCACGCCATCTGTGGCGGTCCAATCCTTGGTCGTAACGACTACCATTTGCGTCGATTGGGAAAGAGTTTCGAGAAAGGGCGGGGCTTCCTGCGCATGGAGCAAAAACGAAAGCAAACAGACTGTTACAAATGTGCAAATTTTGCGCAGCATATTTTGGCTTTGAAAAGCGCGGTTGATGTTGACAAGCCTTTGATTATCAAGGCAAGCTGATTCCACAGGTTCCAAGTGAGTCGGAAACCAAAAAGTTTTTATTACCTGTTGCCAGGACAAGGACGCGGAGCGCGCAAGCGATACCTCCGTAACCTGATTGTTGCAATTGCTGTTGGCATCTTGACTGCCGGCCTGTTTGCCTGGATTTGGTACCTCATTGAAAGTTGAACCCATTCTCAAGGTTTCCGGTTTAACCATTCGGCGCGGGCAAGTGGTCATCCTCCAGAATATTTCCTGGCAGCTTTTGCCTGGGCAACATTGGGTCATTCTCGGCGCCAACGGTTCAGGCAAAACTTCCCTGTTGTGCGCGCTCACCGGCTATCTTACTCCGACCGCCGGAGAAGTGGAAGTCCTCGGCCAACGGTACGGTCATTCGGATTGGCGGCAATTGCGACTCAAGGTAGGCCTGGTTAGCTCAGCCATTCGTCAACAGATTCCGCCCGGCGAATCTGCTCTGGAAACTGTCGTCAGCGGTCGATACGCCATGATCGATTTCTGGGGTAAGATGACTGTGGCCGACCGTCGGCGGGCGCGACGCATCCTGGAACAAATTGAATGTCGGGAATTGGCAGACCGCCCGTGGCTCTTCCTTTCGCAAGGCGAACGGCAACGAGTCTTGATCGGGAGGAGCCTGATGGGCAAACCGGCATTGTTAATTTTGGACGAACCATGCGCAGGCTTGGATCCTGCCGCGCGCGAGCATTTCCTTCGATTCTTACAACGCCTGGGCCGCAACCTTCGCGCGCCCACGCTGGTGCTCGTGACTCATCATGTTGAGGAGATTGTCCCGGTATTCTCGCACGTGCTCATCTTGAAAAATGCCCGTGTCATGGTGCAAGGGCCCAAGAAGAGTAACCTGACATCGGCGACGCTTTCCGAGGCATTCGGACAGGCAGCGAAGCTACGCCAGAAACGCAGCCGTTACACATTGGAATTGCGCGGACGAGCTGGATCGTGGTTGAAACTTAATCGAACCGCGACCAATACCAAACCCCGGCGATGATGCCGACTGCCGCGACACTCATCCAAATGGGGGAAGAGATGAAGTAAGAAATGCCAATCAGTGCAATGCCGCCAAACCAGGCCGGCGCCGACCGTTGTTTCTTGCCATAAATGGAAAATCCCGCGCCAATCCCCCCCCAGATCAGCCCCGCGATCAACGTGGCCGTGCTGAACGCAAACGGAGTCCCCGAGCCTCCTGCGTATCCGTTCAAGGTATTGGTGTCCATGCGACGCGCGACAACTGGTTCTACACCAGCGAAGCAAAAGCTGTTACCCTCATGCCATCAAGGTGGCGTGTTTGGGCGGCAAGTCAAGAAAACGAAAAAATTTCACCGGCTTGCAATTGCATCGAACCTCACTTAACTTTCAATCTATGAGCGACAAAGCCTTGGCTGTTATCCAGGAATTCAACAGCTTGCCGCAAGCCGAGCAAATGGCCGTCTATGAAGCGATTGCCCGCAAGGTGACCCCGGCGGACTATGGGCCGCTCTCAGACGAGGAGCTGACCGCTATCGCTGCTGAATCGTTTGCGTTACTCGACCAGGAGGAAAGCCGTGCCCAGTCGCGGTGAGGTCTGGCTGGTAGATTTAGGAATGATTCAAAAGGTTCGCCCCGCCCTGATCCTCAATCGCTCATTCAAAGATGACGACCGCGCGTTAATTACCGTGATTCCCCACACTACGGCCTTGCGCGGGTCCGAGTTGGAAATTCGATTCGACGTCCCCTTTCTCCAACCTGGAGCCTTTCTGGATCAAAATCCCATTACCATTTCGGCGGTGAAAGCCGAGCGATTCCTCGGACGGTTGACTACCCAGCAATTGGCCTTGGTTGAAGCAGGCGTGCGGAACTGGCTTGGCCTGTAGGCAAGCAACACTGACTCAGATCAAAATTTCTCCGCTCGCCTTCCACCAGCAACGAGGTGTCTATCAGGATTCTCATTTCGCCTTGTCGGTGGCGGCAAGGTGGGCAGAGATTTCCCTGGCGGTGTTAGCGCCCAAGGGCGCGCGGGAACGGTAGAGCCTGGCAAAGGCGTCCGCGCTCATGCCGGTTCTCTTGACGCGATGAGTTTTCTCAGGCGTGATGAACCGGCCGCCGGGTTGTTCACGCACAATGTAATGATGGCCGTCAACCAACCCGCGAATGGTCAACCGGCTCTTGTCAGCTTTGGCTACAGTCGTCATATGGGAAAATTCCCACAAAAAATGCGCGCGTCAAGCCCCTATCTGGCATTGGCAAGAATAGATGTGTCGAGCGTGGCTCTGTTTTCGGGCCAAATCGTCGCCCCGGATTGGCTCGTCGTGTCATCTTTGTCCCCAAGTGTTATCCCCGCTGCCATCGCGAGACTTCGGTCAAGGCCTTCGACAGCAGCGGAATCTTCGAATCTGTTGACCGGATCATAATATGCGCGATACTCTCGAAATCATGAAGATCGTCCTGCCACTCGCCCTTTTCGTGATTTGCGGATGCACCTCACAGAGCGACACCGACCATCAAGCACAACAACATATTGCCAATGCGCAGGCGCACCAACCCGCATCGCCAGACCGATTCCGGCTCGAACATCTAAACCAACGTCTCCCATCCGCAATCGCCGACAGAGTGCGAGCATACTCCCAAGCGCATCCGGATGCAGACCAGAAACTGCTAGAAAATCTTAAGAACGCAATTATCATAACCGGCATGGACAAGGAGCAAGTCCGCGTCATCATGGGCCAGCCCTGGCACGTTGAAACAAGCGGAGGCGTTGGAGGTTCATTTGACCAGTGGACATACTTAGACGCGGCCACTATGGAACCGGACATATTTCTCTATTTTGGCGACGGAAAATTAGTCCGATGGCAGAACCTCCAATGAAGCGGTTAACGGATCGCCATAATTTCACCGAGGGTTTCACTTATTGACTACATCGCACGCCAGTTCGCTTCTCGCGTCCCTTGGTTTTTTTCTGATGCTTAGCAACTTCCAACTCTAGTCGGAGAACTTTTTGAATGAGCCTTTGGCCCGGTAAGTCTTCTTTGGAAGTGCGCGACTGCATTATCTCACGAATTGTCAGCAGCACATTACCGACTTTTTTGTATTGTCGTGCAGTCATCACATTCTCATTCCCTTAGCTGCTTCTTAGGACTGTCTTCCCATGAATTCGGCAAGCCCGTGGCGCCAAAACTCTTCAGTGCCGCGTAGAGCCGACTGCGGAGGTAATCGTCGAAGACGGTGTGGCACGTCTTGCAGAGAGGCAAGCCGTTCACTTGTGCGTCGCTCCCGAACTTTTGGACCCACTCCTCCTCGCCGATGATGTGGGCGGCATCTGGCGGTGGAAACAACCTGCCGCACATTACACACGGCAGGTAACCCCCTGCGGCGTCTTTAACGATTTTCGCCTTAACGCTTGGGTTGAAAGCCACACACCAAGGATGAGGACACGCGCGCATAAAATCAAGCAGTTGACGAGATTTCCTCCAAAGTTCGATGAATACAGTAGGCCGGGCGGCGTCGCCATTATCGGACCGGATTCCCCGATGGTTCAACCAAATCACCCTGCAAATCCGCGCTTCTAGCATTTTGGCGGCCAAGCCACAATCACGTGCAAAAATTTTGGTTCACACGTTTTTCTCCACCAAAGGCCGTGTGTGGATTGATGCAACCTCTTTCAGGGTTGGTGGGATCTTGTTGACATAAACCCAGGATAGCTCCTTCGTCGCAACCGCTGGGCTGAAAGCTTCAATTCCGTTGGGATTGCAAAAAATGCGAACGACCCCGAATCGCTTGGCATTTCAAGGATGACTATTGCCCTGCCTGACATTCCCCGGACCGACATTCCCCGGACCGACATTCCCCGGACCGACATTCCCCTGACCAACATTCCCCGGCATGCGGTCGCACAAAAATACTATTTGCAGTCCCAATTATTGGTGGTATCGTAGTAACATTAAAGCGCCTCGCGCGCTTGGTTCTTTGAAAATCGGGAATACTGGGAACGGCAGCCGGGTGGTTGAAATTCGTCAACGGTCCTGTTTTGGTGATTCGGGGCCGGACGGCGGATTCCCACGCAAGTTGTTGATTTCCATGGTAATTCCGGATCGTTCCACCTCTTTTTTGAGCGGGAAGGATCGGCCCTCATTCCAGCCGGTCCGCCACCCTCAAAAAAACGCGGAATGCTTCCAAACAGCCGCCGGTGAAGTGTGCCTGCCGCCGGAAACACAAGACAGGCCAAATCTGGAAATCACGAACCCATGAGCCGAGTTCCTTCCTGGTTTCCTGAGTTCCAAATTCTCCTTTGGCGGAAGGTTTGGCCGCAAAAGTTCGCCAAGATGTTCCTCGTGCGCGCATCGGGGCCAAGCTCCAATCCGAGGAGAACTTGCGCTAAATTGCGCTAAATTGCGCTTGGAAAATAAATCGTGATCACGCCGGGGTGGCGGAGACCAAATGGTCGCTCGGAAAGTTGCAAATAACAGCCCAACAATCTGGCCCGGGAACCTTTGCCAAATTCAAAGACGGTGAAGGCAATTCATTCGTTTTGTCGTCTTCAAAGGGTTAGCCCTGTAAAATGCGCAAGCCCCCCCGTGTCACCAGTACTGGTGACTTTCGCTATTGGCGGGATGCGGTATGCTGTTCACAGTTGACGAGGGTAATGCGGCTGGGTGTGTCGCCGCAAAAAGACCCTGTTGACGCAGATTTTAAAAAGTTTGTTCTCAGTCGGAAGGGCCAGGCTAAAAACCTGGCCCTTTCGATTTTTTCAGGTTGCTCTCGAAAGTCGTAAACTCCTGCCAGATAAGCACAAAGCTGCTGGCGAAGTCGTTGGGCTCCCGCTGAAGCAACTCGTTGACACGCGCAGCCGTAAACCATTCGCCCCGCTCGATTTCCTCCGGATGGAGCACAAACGGCCCTTCGGATTCCAACCGGTAAACCCAGCAGAATTCCTGTCCAGTGGCTTCGCATGCCGCGACTTTGAACAAACGGACCGGGGCAACTTTGGCCACCAGGCCCAGTTCCTCGCCCAATTCGCGCACGGCGCAGGCATCGTATTCCTCGCCGCTTCCGAGATGCCCGGAGGCCGACGAATCCCACGCGCCCGGAAAAGTGTCCTTGGTCATCGAGCGCTTTTGCAGAAAAATCTCCCCGCACCCATTGAACACCAGGACGTGGACGGCCCGGTGCTTGTGGCCGTCGCGATGCACTTGCCAGCGCGGCATCTGCCCGATGACTTCATCGCGCTCATTAACGACGTCAAAAATTTCTTCGCTCTCGCTCATGGGGAAAGAGTATCAGTCAATCGCGCGAATTGTTCCAGACTGACCTCCTCGGCCCGCGTCCGCGGCGGCAGCCCGACTCGTTCAAACGCCGCCTGCAACGCGGCCTCCGGCCAATCCTGTTTCAACAGCTTGAACATCATCTTGCGCCGTTGCGAAAAGCCGCGCTTGACGATGCGGTTGAATGTTTCGTGCAAAGCCGGCGGCAACAGCTCTTCGGGCCGGCGCGATAACACAATGCACGCCGAATCCACTTCCGGCGCGGGGAAAAAACAACCGGCAGGAATCTTGAACCAATCGCGCGCTTCATAGCGCAAGCCCACGAGCAAACCGAGCACGCCGAAATGTTCGCTTCCGGCGGGAGCCGCGATACGTTGCGCCACTTCCAATTGCAGCGTGGCTGTCATCCGTGCCGGAGGCTCCTCCGCCTGTGCCAATTCGACCAAAAGCGGCGAGGCCACCGAATAAGGCAGATTTGCGACCAGTTTCCATTCGCGCCATTGGCGATGACTTTTCAGATATTCCATGGCGTCGGCGTGGAGCAGTTTCAAATGGGCGACTGAGGCAAATTTCTGCGAAAGATAATCAAAAAGACGTTCGTCCTTCTCGATGGCCAGCACTTCGGCCGCCTTTTCAATAAGAAGCTCGGTTAAAGGTCCGAGACCGGGGCCGATTTCCAAAATCTTGTCGGTCGAACCAACTTCCGCCGCCCTGACAATGCGCCGAAGCTGATTTTGGTCATGCAGAAAATTCTGGCCCAGCGATTTGGTCAACTTTAAGTCGCGTTCGGCCAGGACGTGCTTCATTTCGGAAAGTTTCACGAGAGAACTTCCTTCAAAGCGGAGACGGTTTCGGTCAATTCCGCCCGGCTGATGATTAACGGCGGCGTAAAGCTGATCACGTTGCCCTTCGCGCCTTCCGGCAGCAGGATGAATCCCCTCCGCAACATCTTTTTGATGGCTCGCATCGCCAGCCCGCCGTCATTCTTCATCTCCAGCCCCACCATTAAGCCGCGCCCTCGAACTTCGACCCGCAAGCCAGGCCAACAAATCTCGGCGCGCAATGAGTTAATCAAAAATCGGCCCGACTCCGCGGCGCGCTCGGGCAATTTTTTCCCGCGAATTTCGCCAATCTGCGCCAGTGCCATGGCGCAGCCGACGGGATTGCCTTGAAACGTGCTGGTATGAAGGGCTTCGCCAGTGGAAACAGGCCAGGCCGCGTCAATGATATCGGCCCGACCCACGCAGGCGGAAAGCGGAAATCCGCCGGTGAGCGCCTTCCCCAGGCAGATCAAATCCGGCATCACGCCCTCCTGCTCGCACGCAAACCACTTCCCCGTGCGGCCAAATCCCGTGTAAATTTCATCCACGACAAGCAATGCGTCATATTGATCGCATAACGACCGCAACATCGGCAGAAAATCCGTCGGAGGGACGTTTATGCCGCCGCGGGCCTGGATTGGTTCCACCAACACCGCGCCAAAATGGTGGGTCGCCAGCAGCTTCTTGAGACGCGGGCGCAACGGCGGCAAATCGTCTTCGCGTTTCGGGAACGAGACGAAACGGCCAAATTGGCCTAACTGCGATTGAAACGGCCGCCGAAAGAAGGGCCGATGCGTGGCGTTAAGCGCTCCGTAACCAAGCCCGTGGTATGCGCCCGTGAAAGCAACGACGCCCCGCCGACCCGTCGCGAGCATGGCCGTTTTCAGCGCGGCCTCAACCGCCTCGGAACCGGAATTGTTGAAGATGGTCTTGCCGGAGAAACGACCGCCGCTCCAACGTTCGAAAGTCACCCGGCTCAACTCGCGGGCCAACTCCGCCTTGATCGGGTGCGGATGGACATCCCCCATCGCATGAGGCAGCAACCGCAACTGCCGTTGCCCTGCCGCCACGACCCGTAGGTTGGCGTGACCCGCCGCCGCTACTCCGAAAGCTGCCGTCAAGTCTAAGTATTTCTTGCCGTCGGCGTCCCAGACCCGCGTTCCTCTGGCCCGTTCCCAGACAATGGGCCACGAGCCATCCGGCTCAATCATGAGCATGTTGGGCGATTCAAAGGCGCGGAGGAGGTCCAACACGCGTTTAGATCTGGATTTCATGCCCACCGGCACTGTGACAATAATATTTAGGTAAAGGCGCTGCCGCGGCTTTGACCGCCGGAGAAACGCGACGAATGAGCATAAACCCGAGCGCGGCCAACCCGCAACCAAAACGCCACAATGAGCGGGCCCATCCGTTTTTTATTGAGTAATGACGCGGTAAAAACGGACGGGCACGTTCGTCGAGCTGGGATCAACCCATCCAAATGGCGCTGAAGCCGGGGTATTGGTACTTATTGGAATCCAATTCACCAGGTCCACGCTAACCTGTAAAATATAAGTCTGTCCGGGCATCCCCCAGTATTGCACTTGAAACGAGCCGTCGGCAGCGAATGTCGGCGTGATAAAATTGTTCCACGGCGCCGGGACGACAGTGTACAAGCCCGATTGCGCCACACTGTTGACGTAGCCTGCCTCCCACGCATTGGCGCTGACGGTGGCGCTGTTGGTCAAGAGGAACGGCCCGGTGTAAAGAATCGAAATGGTCGTGGGCAACGACCCATCCAATGTGTAATATAATTCAACATTCGTGTCTCCCGGCTGCAACGACACTGTCACGCTGTTGGTGAATGTCCCCGGCGACGGCATTAGTATCGGCGGCGGCAGGGCGGGGGTGCCGGGGAGGCTGTTGATCCAGTCGGCCATGACTTGGACGGCGTTGGTGTCAATAAGATTGCGGGCCAGCGGCGGCATCTGGAACAAAGGATTAACAGCGTTTATCCGGTCATAAATGCTCGAACGCCAGATGTCTTCAGGCGTGACAATGTCCATGTTGTCATAGCCCAGACTGCCCTTGACCGCGGGCACACTGATGATGTTCTGATTGGCCAGGGGCGTGTCGTAGCGGGCATCGAAGGTCGGCCCCGTTCCGCCGGGTTGATGGCATTGCGCGCAATTGGCGTCCAGATAAGATCGGGCCCGTTGCACATACGAGGCCGAGAGATTGGTCAGCGCAGACAACTGTTCGACGTTGGTGATCTGCGCTTCGTCGATGGCGGGATACAACAAACCCGTCCGATTGAGCGCCCGCAATTGATTATCGGTCACGCCGTTG
>Ga0182024_10002369_pt1 | contig 46926 bp, 45 predicted proteins | sample P32metaG_FD_120480 | JGI IMG/M metagenome (GOLD analysis project Ga0182024, IMG submission 120480) | Permafrost microbial communities from Stordalen Mire, Sweden - P3-2 metaG (Illumina Assembly) | ecosystem: Environmental > Terrestrial > Soil > Wetlands > Permafrost | place: Sweden: Stordalen... | reverse complement strand
AGGTCCAACTGCTCGTCTGTTTTGATCGGCACAAAACGCATTCTCGGTCGTTGCACCGCTTCGGCAATGGCTTCGGCATCCAGGTAGTCACTCTTGTTCGTCTGCACGTAGGGCTTCACGTATCCATATGGACGGTTACCTCGTCAGGCATGTGGCCAATGTTTTAGGCCAGACTTTATTTCTGTTCAATCCTAACGAGGGACATCCACCACCTCATCATGGAAGCTACCGGCGCGCTTGTTCACATAGAGGGCGTCGTCAGCCCGCTTCAAGAGAGCTTCGGTCGATTCACCTGGTTTAAAATCCGTCCACCCAGCAGAAAAGGAAAGGGCGATGAGCTGGCCGTTACAGTCGACATTAACCCCTCGCAACCGGCCTAAGACGTGACGTACCTCATCGGGCCTACATTCCGGTAACAACACCAGGAATTCATCGCCTCCCAGACGCACAGCTAAGTCGGAACCGCGAATCGCCTTGCTCAGGCGTGCAGCGAACTGCCTAATGAGCTCATCGCCAGCGGCGTGACCAAACTTGTCATTGAGATTTTTTAGGCCGTTCAAGTCGAGCAACAGGATTGTCAGCGGGCGGCGGTGGCGTTGCGCGCGCAAAATCTCCTCGGCCAGACGCTGTTCTCCGGATCGCCGGTTGTTAAGACCCGTAAGAGGATCAAGCACGGCAAGCTTATACACTTCCTCCGTACGTACTTCGATCTGGCCCAAGGCCTCCACCTGGCTGCTCATCTTGCTCTGGAGCCGATGAATCAATAGTTGCTGGTAAACCGTGTAAACGTTGAACAGCAACACCAGTCCCACTAGCCCGCGAACTGCTAGATTCAGGCGAAATGAATAGAAGTCTTCGTTTTCGGATAAGAGGCCGGGAAATGCAAAAGAAGCGATGCCCAATGTCAAAAGCAGGCTTACCATCATCCCAGCGGACCACAACCACCACTGGCGTCGCGCGACCCGGCTGATGTTTGTCCGGATCTGCTGTGCGCCCAGGGGATCAGATGCTGCGGGAGGTTTCGGCTCCAACGGAATCACGGGACCTCAGCCAAATAGGGGTACATCACGATTAAGAGCCTGAAATTGCTCGCTGGCAACAAGTAGTCACGGGGCTGTTTCCAGGTCTTAAATCGGAACCTCCATTGACCGTCATTCCGCATGAGTAGTCAGCTACTCGGAACTTATGGTCGGATTACGGCCAAGTCCTAGTAAGTTCTGATATGGAATGACCTGTCAACTACGAGCAACTGTTTTTTCTTTGTTTCTTCTTCTCACTCTTAGGAGGCAGCGCAAGTCGTGGTCGAGGTAGTCTTCGCGACGGTTGATCACTCTGATATGTGGGAAGTCCCGAGATAGGTACGAGAAACGCGCTTGTGTCCGACAATGAGTGCTGAGGACTGGCGGCCATTGCACATGATTATTCGGGTCGTACATGTTGGGCGATGAAGATAAGAGTGCGAATTTCTTAGGGGCATTAAGGGGGCACGCAAAGTTCCCTCTCATTACTTTCAGTTCCTTAGAAGGCCAGGCCGCACCGCAAAACTCCTTTATATTCACTAAATGCGTGGATTCGATCCCCACCGCCCCTACCGGATTTATTTCTCACGGTGCGGGTTCTTCATTCTAAAAATGACAGACTAAAACGACAGCCCAGAAAAAGTGTTGCTTACCTTGCGCCAGGTCTGGGCGCTCTGCGCTCCGGCGTTCTTCGCGTACCGCTTCAGCATTTCCTGATCCGAGTGCCCGATCCAATCCTGCAGCTCGTATGTAGATACACCAGCGCGCAAATGCAGCGTTGCCCAAGTTCTCCTAAATTTATGAAGCGTCCATTCATTGCAGACCGGCTCCGTTGCGCAGGACTTCCCTTTCTTCGATGTGCACTGCCCGCAGTCCACACCATTCGCGCAACGCGATAGCTTTGAGCTTCGCAAGAAAATGTCTCTCCGGTTTTCCCTTCGGGGTCGTGAATACCAGCCTGCGGCTTGGATGAAGGGTCCGATGCTCCTTCAAAGCCTTCACTAGTTTATCGTCGATCGGCTGAACCACATATATGGAAGAACTCTGGATCCTCGCCAGGCCGGGGCGTCGAGGCAAACCGAAGATCGCTCCAGCATGCGTACGTGACCTCCCGTTCACGGCAGCCGGTGAACAAGAAAAATAGATAACGTACTTTTTCCTCCGGGCTGCAAGCTGCGAAGAACTTCTCGAGCTGGTCTTTTGTGTAGCAGTCTGGCGCCGGGTCAACGTAATTTGGGATGTCGCCGCCTTTTTTCCGTGTGGAAAATGTGAAAGCGACCTTGAGGCCAAAATGCTTCAAAAACGTCCCGATGCTGGAAGTCCGGTTGTACACAGTCCCAGGGCTAGAACCTTTCGCTTGGAAATGCGCCATCCATTTGAAGATGTCACCCCGGTTGACCTCGTCCAAATAGGTTCGACCGCAAACTGACGCGAATTGGTCCAGGCCCCAACGCCAGCGAGCTTTTGAGCGCGGATCGGACTTTTCAAGCAGGAATACTTCTATCGCGTCAGACAGCCTTTGCCGATTGGGCTTCCCTGCCTCTTCGGGTGGATTCTCGCCAGCAAGCAGCCGTTCTTGGCGTAATTGGCCAGCAACCGCGTCGTTTGGGTCCGAGCCAACCCGGTGATATTTTGCTGAGTACCTTGAAGCCATTTCAACCAGTAAACGCCGCCAGGTACTGTTTTTAAGCGTGCGTTACCAATCCATTCAGCTTTCAACGTCTTCTGCTTACCTTTTTCGTTTACTCGCACAAATATCCCCACCTTTTTGTTGGCCATACAGACCTCTATATTTATTCTGCGTAGGGAAATTGAAAAAGGTTAAAGGCAGGCGAAAAAACACGAACAGGTACTGTGAGCAGGTACTGTGAAAATTTTAGCTCTTAAGTGCAGCGTTTCGAACAGTTAGGAAATTTGGCTGGGAGGCCTGGACTCGAACCAGGATAGCCAGATTCAGAGTCTGGAGTCCTACCAATTGGACGACCTCCCAGCCGGGAGGAATAAAAAGGAATCGTGACACATCCGGCTGTGCCGGCAGCCACGACTCACCCTACCTAATTTAATCGGGATTCATGGAGGCGTCAACCGAACCGCGGGTGGCGATAACCGCCATCTTGATGATTCAGCGTCGCGGCTACGATGATTCAGCGTTGCGACTACGATGGCATGTCTGTTGTTTCAGGTTTGCGAAGCGACTGGTTTCATCCGGCCGTGATCGACCACATATTCAACGTTGCCCCACACCACGCGATTGGATGCGAAGCTCGCGGCCCACACTACAAAATGAATAGCGTCCCACAGGGGCACCAGCCACAATCGGCGGCGCACAACTTCATCGCGCACAACCGATACTCCCACGAGCCACGCCATCATCAAGCGCAAGACCAAATATGCAAACAAGAACGCAGCTGCGATCGAGCCCATGGGAGCCACGACGGCGGCGACGATGGCCCAAGGCAGACCCTGCGTAAAAAGTAACGCGGCATAAGAAACGGGGCGACACAAACGCACGGTGCGCGCCCAGCGCAACTGATGTTGCCAGAAACCGCGTGATGGCTGTGCCGGGTACATGGTTGAGACTGTTTCATGGGAGAGCACTACTCGTCCGCCGGACTGCGTGACGCGACGACCAATCTCGTAGTCGTCGGCCAAGAAAGCGGCGATAGCTTCAAAGCCGCCAATTTTTCGCATCCATGTTTTTGTGGTCACCACGGAAGCGCCGAGAGCAAATTTGACGCCTTCTGTCCACGCAGCCATCAAGACACCGGCAAAAAAGTTGCTCGAGGCACCGACTGCCTCGAGTTCGGCGAAAACATTTTTTTGCACAATCCCCCGGTAGAAAGAGGTCACTGCTCCGACATTGTTATCCCGCAACGGCGCAACCACGTTGCGCAGATATTTCGGCCCCACGCGGACATCGCCGTCACTGAGCGCCAAGACTTCATGCGTGGCCTCACGGGACAATCGCGCCAGGTTGTTAACTTTTTTATTCGCGCCGAAGGATTCCGCACCAATCAGTAGGAGGATGCGCCGCTGCGGAAAGTCCGCGATCAAACGCGTTACAACCGCAATTGCCGGGTCACTCTGTTCGTTGACCGCAAATAGAATTTCGTAATCGGGATAATCCTGCGTACAGAAACTCGCGTAGTTTTCGTAGGACGCGAAGTCAACGCCGTGTACGGGCTTCAGGATGCTTACAGGCGGCTCAAATGCTGGAGATTCCTGGGCGGTCGCTCCGCGGGAAAATGCCAACGCGGCAAAACTCGCCAGGATGTAATAGATCAGAGGAAAAGTAGCAATTACCAGTATGGCGACGACCCCTCCGTGATGGAGATGAATCATTGTCGCTTGCTCATGCTGGAATTATCCGGCAGCCACAATAGCAACGCCTACACAAACCAAAAGGACGCCGGCCCAGCGCACGCCGTTCACTTCTTCCTTCAAAATATATTTTGCACCTAACGTGCCCACCACGTAGCTTAACGCTGACGCGGGGATAACTAGGCTAATGGGCTCCCACGAGAGCAACACCATCAATAAATAAAACGATAGCGCCATCAGTGGGACGCCAACCCAAAACCATGGAGAACAGAAAGCGCGTCCAAGAAAGCTAATTAATTGTTTGATTCGCAAGTGGTCCGGAGCACCCGCCTTTTTCATGCCGTGGGTAACTGCCAATTCTCCGGCCGATCCCGATAACACAAACATCGCCAGCGTTGCAGCAGCGCGAATCAAGGCAGGGCCTCCGCGACCGCGCTGGTACTTGGCTTGGTTTGCCCCACTAGGAAAACGCCGAAGCAAATGAGGGCTACACCTATCCAGCGGCGGGGAGAAACGGTCTCACCGAGGAGCGCCATTCCTACAAACGTCACGGCGGCGTAGCCAATGGCAGATGCGGGCATCACGTAGCTGTAGTCCGCCCAACTGAGCACAGTCATATTGGAAAGCATGAAGCCGATGAGAAAAAGGATTGCAAACCAGATGGTTCCGCTGGTCATGGCTAGCCGGAAGGCCTGGAGGAGGCCGGCGTGGTTCAAACTGACTGGACCAATCTGCGACATGCCACGTTTCAGCAGTGAATCGCCGGTAGTGGCGCACACCATCATTACGAAGACCATTACCAGGGTCTTCAAACGGAGCCTTCGCTCGTGAGACATTCTTATTGCTTAGTCGTTGCCAGAGGCCGAAGATGCCTGCGAAACGGCGATCAAGGGCTTTTCAGCATCGCCGCCTTCGCGCGCCCATTTCAAGCGCTCCGCACGCAGCTTCAAAAATTCTGTTGCTTCGTGATACAGGCGTTTCCGCTCGTGACTATCCCACAATGCTTCTTTCACGATGCGCCACACAACCTTGGGACGGAAATAATATTCATCGTAGAAACGGTTTACACCTGACATCATCTCGGCCTTTGAGAGATGCGGATACTCAATATGTGGTAATTGGTGACCACCCATGTCCGCCAGCGCTTCAACCTTCAGGAAACCTTCTTTGGCCATGGAATCATAAAGCTCAGTACCGGGCATGGCGTGGGCGAGAGAGACTTGGATGGTTTCGGGATCAAGCTCTTTGGCGAAATCGATGGTCTTCTGAATGGTTTCGCGGGTTTCACCCGGCAAGCCGATAATAAAATCGCCGTGAACGCGAATCCCGACTTTGCGGCAATTCTTCATGAAGGTGCGGGCCATTTCTACTGTGGCGCCCTTCTTGATGTTCTTCAAAATCTGCGGGTCGCCGGATTCGAATCCAACGATGAATAATCGCGCACCAGCGTCGGCCATTGCCTTTAAAGTATCGTAATCGCTGTGCACGCGGGCGGTGGAAGACCACTGAAATTTCAGTGGCTTGAATTTGGTGCAAAGCTCCAGGACGCGATCCTTGCGAATATTGAAGGTGTCGTCGTCGAAGAAAATCTCTTTCATCTGGGGGAAATGTTCGATGGCTTGCTTTACTTCGCGGGCCACGTTTTCCGTGGAACGGGTGCGCCAGGCGTGTCCGGAAATCGTTTGCGGCCACATACAGAAGGTGCACAACGCAGGACAGCCTCGAGTGGTATAGAACGCAACGTAAGGATTCAACAAGAAGGGCACGTTGTAGCGCTCAATTTCCAGATCGCGCTTGTAAATATCGGTGGCGAAGGGCAACGCATCGAGTTCCGCGGTGTGCAACTGAGCGCGCGGCGCGGTGTGTACGACCTTGCCATCTTTGCGGTAGCTGACACCCATGATGTCACTGAGGGGTTTGCCGTGGGCGTATTCCACAACGGAATGGTCGAATTCGCCGCGGGTCACAAAATCGATATCTTCGCTGGCCATCAACGTTTCATCGGGCTTGATGTGACCATGCGGTCCGACGAACGCGATTTTCATGCTGGGATTGGATTCTTTAATCTTTCGAATGAGCTTTATGTCGCTCTGGAATCCCACCGTGGAGGTAAACAAAATCAGGAATTCGTAGTCTTTACAAATCTGCACGGTTTGCTGCCAATTGACCTTGTGCGGCGATGCATCGAGCAGACGACTGCCCGGGATCATGCCAGCGGGATAGGTCAGCCAGACGGGATACCAATAGGATTCGATCTCGCGGGTTGCGGGCCAACGAGAACTTGCGCCGCCGTCGAAATTTTCAAAACTTGGCGGGTTTAACAGCAACGTCTTCATTACATCAGGCATTCTTAACCCTCAGTTTCCATAAATATGTGCTTATCGCACAAACCTCAACGCCACCATGTTCCAAGTTAACCTCGTCAGGACGCAAGCCAAGAACACTAGGTACCAGTTTAACTGAATTAGAGTGATACCCTCAAACCTTTCTGCAATCGGGTGCTATCAGGCATCGAGCGGTTAAATACAGCAGCGAGTGGGACTTGCGGGCGTGGCCGCGGAAGGTATGACGACTATTTGCTACGGCGTGAAACTCGTGTTTTTGAGCTTTCGACGTCGGTGACCGATGCCAATATTCGGCTCCAGATCTGGTCCAGCCAGTCAAAATGGGTGGGCTTCATAAGAACGGAACGCAGGCATGTGATGGTCTGGCGATCCCGCTTCATGTTGGCCGGGAGATTTTGAAACAAACCGACGGGCAGATCCGCCAAGGCTAGATGTAGATCTCGCTTGGCGGCAGCGTCGAAAATGCGGCGCGAAAGCATGGACGTGGCGCTTACACATTCAGCGCGCAGTGCAAAGATCACCAAGTCCAACTCTGGCGCGAATGGCGTGATGAATCGGTCGTCGGCCCGTAATCGTTTATAGAGCGTTCGCGCCGCTTCCCTGCTTTTGGCTAAATTTTGGGCAAACTCCCCGCCCTTGGTTAGCGGCAACAAGTTTTGCGTGGCCCACAGAGCTGCTGCCGCCGCGCCAGGACGTGAGCACTCCAGACTGATCTCGCCGAGGTGCAAGTCCGTCGAACTGAAATACGTATACGGAGAATTGTGTTTGTACCAGCGGCCGATTGTCGGGTCTTTGAACAAAATGCAACCGCATCCATACGGCTGCAGACCGTGCTTATGGGGATCAATGGCGATGGAGTCGGCTTGACCGATGGCGGCGAAAGCTTTTTGCGTGTCCGGTTCTAAATTTTCCACCAAGGCAAAATACCCGCCGTAGGCGGCGTCGGCATGGATGCGAAAATTGTACTTCTCGCGCAGCGGTAAGATTTCCTGCAGTGGATCGACGGATCCAGTTGCCGTCGTTCCCATAGTCACAACCACAGTCCCGACGCCGCAGCGCTTTAGTCTTTTTTCAAGAATTTCGAGATTGATGCGGCCGCGCGCGTCGGACGCAACGGTTTCGAAAGGTAAGTGCAAAACTTTGCTGATGCGCTCATGGGTGTAGTGCGATTGCGAGCTAGCCAAAATCGTTGTTCCTGGCGCTGATTGAGCGGCCACCCACAAAGCCTCGAGATTGGCCATTGTTCCACCGCCACACAAATGGCCGAGGAATTTAGTCCAGCCAAACATAGACGCAAGTTGCGCCACGGCCTCCTTTTCCATGGCCGACGTAGCGCGCCCGCCGTCGAGGGCGTGATTGTTGGGATTGATAGTCATCGCCAAGGAATAGGCAAGTTGAGCGACGGGATGCGGTGGCTTCAACATCTGCCCCGCGTATAAGGGATGAAAATAGGGATAATTGTCTCGCAGGCGTCGCGCAGTCGCCGTGAGAACGTCACCGAGCTGGTCGGAGTCCGGATCTGCGTTTTTGAATTCAGGCAGATTCTGGAAGCCTTTGTTCAAGATCAGCAGGGCGTTCGACAGAAATTCAAGGTGTTTATCGTTCACTAGGTGCGATTTGTTGCTGATGTTCGATTTTCGAGCGGCGGCCGATTGGGAAGCTTTACTCGCTGGCGCCTTAGGCATACTTATTTCTTTTACTGCCAGACTTTGTTGAGCTGCCCCGCCACACGCAACAATTCCAATTGCGCCTGTTGCCTTGCGAAAGTGGCGTCCAGATAAGCCATCCAACGCTCGTTTTCCGTAAGCCGGGCCCTCTCCACTTCGCGCAGGTTTAATTTTCCTTCAGCATATTGTGATTGAAATACCGCAACGTCTTGCTGTGCGAGTTGCAATTCGAGGCGCGCGACTTCTTTTGCGGCGTCTTTTTCGCGCACGTTTCGCGTCTTCTGCCTAACGTCGGCGGTAACCTCGATTTTTTTATTGCCCAAGCTGGCCTTCGAGGCTTCCAGATTTACGTCCGCGAGGCCTATATTGGCTTTGGTCCGTGCACTGAAAAGCGGCACCTCCACCTGCACGCCGGCGTTGAAATTATTTCTCTGAAAATGGTTAAAAAATTCAAGGTAATTATTATATTTCGCCAGCAAGCTGTATATGCTTACCAACTCCAGGGTAGGGAAATAGCCACGCTTCTCGCCTTTCAAGCGAAATTCCTTGGCGCGCACATCGGCTTCGGCCAGACGGAGACTGGTGTTATCCTGCATGGCCATCGCCACTAGATTCGCTCCCTCTTGTTCCGCTTGTCCGGGCAAATCTTCCGGTAAAACCTCAATCGGCGAATCCGCTGCAAGCCCAATTTGGGCGCGAAGAAATACTTCCAATTCATCTTGCCGCCCCTCCAACTGCAAAATCCGTTGAATGACTTGGGCTTTGGTAAGCTGCGCGCGGGTAACTTCAATGGACAGTTCGAATCCTTCGCTTTCTCTGCCAGTGGTCACTTGCAGAATCTTGTCGGCGCTTTCCTGCTCTGCTCGCAATAGTTCCAGAGAGTGGCGCACTTTGCCGAGTTCCAGAAAAGCCATCGCGGTGCGCACGATGACGCTATCTCTGACTTCGTCCAGCGCAATTTTCTGCGACCTGGCCTGCTCCTGAAGCTCTTTGGCCTGACCACGCAAAGGCTCGTTAAACACTTTCTGCGTATAGGTCACATCGAAAACAGCTGGAGCGCGACCGCCCGGCGTTTCAGGAATTCCGTAGGTATATCCGGCGCCGGACCCAGCATACAAATTTGGCAGGAACTCCGCTCTCGTGATGAGCGCCGAACGATCGGACAATCGCGATTGGATTCTTGCTAATTGAAGGTCCTTGCTATTTTGGAGCGCGAGCTCAATGGCGCGTTTCAGGGTAAGAGCGTTCGCCGAAGCGATGCGATCTTGGACGGGCTCAGAATACCTATAGATTTCCACCGTGGGCTGGGGGCTATTTTGAAGATTCACGGCGAGCGGCGCTGGGTCGTTCGTCGGCGCCTGTGGGCTTTGCGCGTCGGCAGTAACGGCTGGCAAAACTGAAACCGCGAGCATCGCACCGTACTGTATGAACTTATGCACGAAATCTTGCATGCCACGAGCTTGATTCACTTTACACCTCGCATCCCCGGCGGTTCCCTGACAATCGCTCGGATTACTCATAGCGTAAGGACTCAATTGGCTGTAGCTTCGCCGCCTGGCTGGCCGGCAAATATCCAAAGAAAAGCCCCGTCGAACACGACACCATGAAGGCCACAATCACGCTGGTGGGTGAAACAGGCACGCGCAAATTTCCTGGTATCAAGGGTTGTATGCTTACTGGAATGGCCAAGCCGATCAAAATCCCCAACACGGCACCACCGCCGCTTATTAAAAACGCTTCAATCAAGAATTGGTAGAGGATTTCTTTGTAGGCCGCACCGATGGCCTTGCGAATACCGATTTCACGGGTGCGCTCTTTCACTGTCACAAGCATGATGTTCATGATGCCGATGCCGCTGATTAACAGCGCGATCGCCGCGATCACCAACAACACGATGGTTAACGCCAGCGAGATGGTCCTCGCGGCACCTAATATCGCCACCAGGGTTTGCACATCGTATTCGGCATCCAAAGGGTGTCTGCTTTTTAGCAATTGCGTCATTTCGCGTTCGACGGTGGCCACTTCTTCGGGACTTACCGCCTGCGCATATAACACCCGCAAAACATCTTCGCCGGTGTAGTACTTCATCAAGCCCAGCGGAATTATTACCGACTCTTTTTGAATTTCAGAGAGCCCGAAGGTGGCAACGCGCTCGCGAAAAACGCCGATCACGGTGAACGTCAGTTCGCCCATGCGAATGGGCCGGCCGATGGGGTTTTCCAAACCAAACACACGCTCTGACAATTCTTTGGTGATCAAGCAGACTTTTGCGCGCGATTCCATGTCCTCGGAATCAAAATAACGCCCGCGATAAATTATCAGCCGTCGAATGGTCTGGAATCCTTGCGTCACTCCAATCAAATTTACGGGCCGCTCAATTCCGTTTACTACCACCGCCATAGGTAATTCGCGTGTTCCGGCCACTTCGAGTACGCCAGGCTCGGCTCTCATGGCCTGCATGTCGTCCATGGTGATTTCGTGGCTGAGCGGTTGGGATCGGCCGGTGGCATGCACCATCTCGGCCCAGACCAGATTGGAACCTACCCCCTCAATTTGCGAAATGACGAATTTCTTGCTGGTCAACGCGACGGTTACCACCAGCACGATGGATGCGCTGCCGATAATCACACCCAGAGAGGTGAGTGCAGCACGCAATTTGTTACTGCGTAATGCGTCAAAGGCCACCGAGACAGTCTCACGGAGGTGCATGTTCAAGCCTTTCCAAGCCGCCGTAATGCGTCCTGCGCTGTTTTGTCTTTGGGATCGGCATGCAAGCTGATCGCGTATTCCCTGGCGGCCGCGTCACGATTATTTTGACTTTCAAACAGACGCCCCAGCCAGTCGTGCGCAAGAGCTGGACGCGGATAGCCGGTACGCCTCGGGGCGGTACTCAAATATTCTCGAAGTAGTGACTCGGCCTCGCCCGGATTTCGTCTTTGCAGTATCAAGGCAGCCGCGCGATAGAATTTCGTCCTCGCGTCGTTGGGCGAAGCTTTCTGACCCGCGGCAACCACGGCCAGCAAGCGCTCCGGTTGGTTCCTCTTCATCGCATAGTCCCCAATGTCGAAGATCAAGTCCGGGGATTTGGCGTTGACCAGCGCCTTATCGAATTCCATTTCGGCGACGGAATAATCCTTTTTTTGCCGCCGGCAGTTCCCAGCCGCGTAGTGGCCCTCGGATTGGTCCATTGCCGTTAGCTGCGCGATTTTAGCCAGCGCCTTATCTTCTCCACCACCCACTATGCCCGGGGCGGCGCAATCAAATTCTATGAGGGCTTGAAACGCGGAATAATTTTTCTGATTCAGCCGAATGGCGGTTTCAAACTCTTGCTGCGCTTTTCTGGCCAACGACAACGCGGAAAACCACGAACTCTTGGAAGCCTTCTCCCCATAGGAGCGACCAAGCCATTCGTGGTATGCAGAATTTTCCGGTACCAAAGCGACGGCCCTTTCCGCGTTGGCAATGGCCGCGTCAAACTGTCGCAACTCAAAGTGACTCTTGGCTAGCAATAAGCGAACTTCTCCATTGCGCGGGTTTTTTGCCGCACTGTCCTGCAGGACCTTTACGGCGTTTTCGTAATCGCTCAGTTCATAGGCTCTCCGACCGGCTTCCAGACTGACATCTTCCAACGCCTGCGGGCCAGCCACCGACACCCACGGAGTTACCAGTGCCAGAGCAACTAGTGCCAGAGCAACTGGCGCGAGCCCAACGTTCAGCCTAGCGGCCATCCGAACTTCCTCGCACATAAGCGGCATCGGTGTTCACAATTTTTACCGCCATTCCGTCATGCAATACGGCATCGCCCGGCAAGGCGACCATCTCGTTTTGCTGCAAGCCGCTGACCACTTCGAAATTGGTCGAATCGGCAATCCCTAACTGAACTTCACGCCGGACCAGGCGAGACTTTCCAAGGGCATTTTGGGTTACGACAAAAACATATCTGTGGCCGCTTTCGGCATCCACGGCGGCACGTGGCACCGTCAATACATTAGTTCTCTCGTTGGAGTGGATTTTTACGTCGACATTGATATTGGGTAGCAATTCCAACTTCTGGTTATCCACCGCGCACAACAATTCTCCGACACTGCGAGTTCCTCGCGCGACGACTTGTTTGGGAATGACCTCTGTTCTTCCGGTCCAGACACGATTTGGCAGCGCATCCCAGGTAATTTTGACGGGCTCGTTGGGCACCAGCGCGCCGAGTTCCGGTTCATCGATAAAGGCACGAACCCGAACGCGATGCAGATCCGCCATCTCCGCCAAAAGATCACCGGTCTTCACATAGTCGCCGGTCTTTACCGGCAGTGAATACAGAGTTCCATCCGTGGGCGCAGTGATGCGTGCGCTGGCAACCTTGGCCTTCAAGGAGGCAACCTCGCTCTGTATCTGCTGGACCTGTAAAGCAGTCCGCCCCGCGTCCAACTTGACTCCGCGCTCAAACTCTTGTTTAGCGGCCGAGCGTCTTTTTACTTCGGCCTGGGCGTTGCTTAACGCCAGGTCGTTAGCAGTGAGCTCATCGCGCGTCGCGGCTTGTTTGGCAATCAGTCGTTGCAAGGCGTCATGATTTCTCGCCAGACGGTCGCGATCCCCTTGAGCTTTTGCAAGATCACCCGCAATCCGCGCCGCATCGTCGGCTTTGCCGCCGCCTTGCGCTGCGCGCAATTCATCTTGAGCGCGCAATAATCGGGCCTCTGCATCGTCAAGTTGGGCCCGCGCGTCCCTGACATTCAATTCCAGCAACAGCTGATTTTTCTTGACCGCCTGGCCCTCCACACCCGTCACTTTCTCGACAAATGTGTCCAGCGGCGCGCGCATCACAAAGGGCGAAATGGGCTCGACCTTTCCATTGCTGGAGATGGACGAAATCAAATTGTCTCGCACGGGCGTGACCGCGGCAATTTTGGCCACCGGTTCGCGCCCGCTGAGACGCACCAATACGTAAGCCACAACACCGGCAAGCGCCAGAAATAGCAAGATGCGGTTGCGCAGCTTACGCTGATCCATTTTTCCTTTTCATCGCGTTTCGCCCGATTCGTTACGATTTACCCGGCAGGCGGCTGATTTACGTTGCACCGGAGGCATTCAGCTGGTCGCCTGTTGAGTTGTGGTGATGGATGACACGGCAGAATACTCCATTTTAGCAAGGGGCCTGTACTTTTCCAGAATCTTCACGGCAGGCTTTGCTCTACTGTCAAGCTAAGGGTACCCAACGAACCTGGGAATTAGATGCAGCGATCGGTCCACAAGCTATCTACTGACAACTACGAAGTGCCCACTTCTGATCGGTGGGTCATGGCGGCACCACGGTTTGCACACGCTGTCCTTTGGAATACTGCGATCCGTGTAACTTTAGATTTGTCATTTCCTAGTACACTGGGATTCTCGAAAACTTATACGCGAGGCTATGGCGATGATCGAAGCCCGTAGTTTGTCCAAGCGTTTCCACGACAAAAAACGCGGCCAAATTTGTGCGGTGGAAAATGTCAGCTTTACCTGCCGGCCGGGCAGCATCTATGGATTGCTGGGAGCCAATGGAGCGGGTAAAACGACCACGCTCCGCATGCTGGCCACCATCCTCGAGCCTAGCGACGGAACCGCGCTGGTCTTCGGCCATGACATCGTCGAGCAACCGGAAAAAGTTCGTTCCAGCGTCGGCTTTCTCTCTACTGCAACGGCTCTTTATCCCCGTCTTACCGCGCAAGAAATGGTGGAATATTTTGGACGGCTCAATGGCCTGGACGAAACCACGCTAAAAAAGAGGATTGACGACATTTTCAATCGCCTGGACATGAATTCTTTTCGCGACCGCCGCTGCGACAAGCTCTCCACCGGAATGAAACAAAAAACTTCTATCGCCCGCACTCTCGTTCACGACCCGCCGGTTATGATCTTTGATGAGCCTACACTCGGTCTCGATATTATGGCCGCGCGCACGATCGTGGCATTCATTCGCGAGTGCAGGCAAGCGGGCAAAACCGTGATTCTGTCCACCCACGTGATGAGCGAAGTAGAAAAGCTTTGCGATGTGATCGGAGTCATCCACAACGGATCGCTGCTTGCTGAAGGTACCCCCACGCAGTTGCGCGAAAAGTACCAGGAAAAAGATCTGGAAGAGATTTTTGTGAAGATCGTAACCGCGCACGTGGCGCCGCAATTGTCCACGGAGGTCTACTAAGGATGTCCGCGCGAAATATCGGCATTGTGTATCGCAAGGAGCTACTGGAAGCCTTACGTGACCGGCGGACGTTGATCTCGACGATTCTGGTGCCCATCCTGCTCTTTCCGATACTCACCGTGGGAGTAGGCTTCGCCGTTGCGGGCCTCATCGAAGAGGCCGACCGGGAACCTGCAAGAATCATGGTGTTAGGGGGAAACGACTCTTCCTCCATCGTAAGCAGCCTGGCAAAAAGCAAGAATTTGATCGTCGTGCCAGGGCCCGCCAACTACGTGGACCTCATTTCCAATAAAAAGATTCGTGCCGCGGTGGAAATCCCTTCCGGTTTGCAATCCGGCGAAGGTGCGGATTACCCGCCCGTGAAAATTTATATGTATTCGGGAGATCTGAAATCCACGACCGCCGCGAAACGCATTGAAGAATTTTTCAACGATTACCGCGACAATTTGGCGCGTGACCGGCTTAAGACCCAGAAATTGCCGGCCAGCTTTCTCAAACCTTTTGACATAAAGCAGCAAAACGTGGTCTCCGAGGAGAAGGTCGCGGGAGAAACGGTCGGCGGAATTATTCCTTACCTAGTTATCATCATGTGTCTGACTGGCGCGATGTATCCCGCCATGGACCTGACGGCCGGAGAGAAAGAACGCGCCACTATGGAGACCATTCTTTCGAGCCCTATCTCGCGAACGCACCTGGTTCTGGGCAAGTTTCTACTGGTGCTGACTGCCTCGCTGGTTACAGCTGCACTCTCCGTCACTTCCATGGGCGTATCTTCGTGGTTATTCCAACATTTCCAGGATCAGTCGTCGGGCTCCGCCATACATATCAAGATTGGCCTGGGCGCGGTGCTTTCTGTTTTTCTGGTGGCTTTGCCGCTGGCAGTGATGTTTTCCGCTGCACTGCTAACTATCGCGCTTTTCGCCAAGAGCTATAAGGAAGCGCAAAGCTATATCTCGCCATTGATGATTGTGGTCATCGTTCCGGCCATTGCGGCCATGCTTCCAGGCGTAGAGCTCACACCACGATTGTCGCTGGTGCCCATTCTAAACGTAAGTCTGCTCTGCAAGGATTTGATTGCCGGGACTTACCACTGGAACTCCATAGCGCTGATCTTTCTCTCCACCTGCCTGTACGGGGGCGCTGCCATATTTATCGCAGTGAAAATGTTCCACCACGAATCGGTGCTCTTTCGTTCTTGATTTGGGGCTTCCATCTCGCTAATCACATGCAAAGAAAGGGCTTACTATTCCTCGTTTCGATGACACGCAACAGTTAATCATTGATAAGCCGCGAGCCGTGAGACATCGCTTGCCGACGTAGGAATGTCAAAGAATACTGGTGCTGCAGGTAAGGGAAAAAGATGCGCAGCACTTCCGAAGACCGTTCCGTTAACCAGGCGGTCACAAAACTTCAGCGACTCGCTGTACGCGCAGCCGTGATTGGTTTCTCGATGAGTCTGGGAATGGTGATTTTGTATTCGGCAACGCAGCATTTCGCAGCAAACAATACCGGGATGCGATCCGCGCTTGAGGCGCTTTGTGTGCTGCTATGGCCCAGTGCCGTTCTTATGCTCGGGGCCCGAACGTATCACGGTGGGACGGTATTGTTTCTACTATCGGCGTGTCTTAATGCGGGGTATTTCGTCCTGGCAACAATGGTGTTTGTAACGGTCATCCAAAAATTCAACTTTGCTGCTTCCGCCTCGAAAGCTTCGCCGGTTACCGTGCAACTTTCCGATGGTCCGTTATCAAAAAGACTGCGTCGAGCAGGACCCGTCGCCTAAGTCAGTTCTCTCGCGGACTTAAGATTGTCGCACTGGATCGTTTCTCGTTTCCCATTCGTGACTCAACTGTCTTACAGTTTCGCGCATTCTCATCGCAAGCGCAGCTATGGTCTCGACACGCACCAGCCCTCCATACGGGAGTTTTCCATCCTTTTTACGGGCGATTTCCGCGAGGAGGAGTTCCGCGTTACCAAGGATTCCTGTTAAAGGGTTGTTTAGTTCGTGCCGCAAGACCTCAGCAAAATCTTTGGACCATTCCTCGACCACTTTTACTGGAACAGTTTCCGTGACCTGCTGGCGGCGAATGAGGCGGTGTTCCATTAAGTCCAAGGCGTTGCTCATGCACGCCTCGGAGCGAGGAACATAATCAGCTACTCCAGCCGCGATTAAGGTTTTCAACCCCCTTTCACGCGCGTCTTTACCCATGACTACCACCGGCGCGTACATCGCCCGAGCGTTTACCGCCGAGTCCAGTTGCATGAGCTGCCCTCCGGCCTGCAAGCCCGATTCCTCCGCCACAAGCACAACGCCAGGTGCGGCTTGTTCAATGATTTGCAGCGCCGTTTCCACGCTGCTTACCGCGGACACCCGAACATCCGGCCTGCGGGATTCGACTGCGCGGCGCGCCGCGTCACACAATACGGCGTCGTTACTTACCAGCAGTATGGTTTGTTGCTCATCAGATCTCACGTTCATCGCGCCTCATCCATTGTGTCCAGCTTGTCGAGCTTTGGAATCACCAGAAAAATCGCGACTCAGCAACCCACGGACACAGTCTTTCAACTCCTCCATGCGAAACGGCTTGGCCACGTGCGGCAGTTGATGGTGCTCCAGAAACTGCTGGGTGTGTTGGGCTACTACGTCACCGGTGACGAAAAGAACCGCTTACCCAGGGGGTTGCCTGCCTGGACTAAAACCTGATAGAAGTGTTGCCCGTCAAGGCCGGGCATTTTCATATCGCAAATCACCAGATCATAAGACTCGCGATCAGCGTGTTGCAGGGCCTCGCGTCCATCGAGTTGCACGTCTACCTGAAAGCCCTCATCCTCCAGGACATCTGCTATGAGCCGCGCCACAGTGGGTTCGTCTTCCACCCCCAGAATACGACTGGAATCCCGGCGAAATTTTCTAATGTCCGCGAATGGCGGATTCGCAGCATTTCCGGGCAAGGTTTTCGAGATCGTGCGCATTCTGTTGACGTCCAACGGGTTGGCAGTTTTGGATACGCTGCTAGCCGCGCGCAAAGCAATCGAAAAAATTGCGCCGCCGTTTGGTGGACTTGCGACGTTTACCTGCCCTCCATGCTCCCGCACGATGCCTAAGACAATCGCCAACCTCAGCCCGGTGCCGACACCCGCGGGTTGGTGGTGAAAAATGGATCGAAAATGCGGCCTAGCGTTTCGGCGGGAATGCCCGGTCCGTCGTCGGCAACCTCCAGCAGCACCCGCTGGTCGCCAATTTGTTTGGTGCGTACACGTATGCTTCCGCTTTTTCCGGTATGCACCAAAGCCTGTCGGGGGTTTCCCATTAAATTCAAAAGCACCTGTTGTAGCTGACCAGCGTCACCGTGCACCAGCGGCCAGCTGGCATCGAGATCCGTTTCAAGGCGGATCCGTTCTTGTGCCAGGCTGGCCTGTTGCACTTCGACGGCTTGCTGCACTACCTGGTTGATGGCCACGGTGCGCATCTCCATTTTGGTTTCATGCGCATTCCAAAGTAATTGCCGGAGGATAGTGGTGGCCCGTTCGGCCTCCTCAAAGATGTGACGCACCTCGCGGTCGCTTCCCGCAGTGTGTTCCTTCTGCAGCAGGCGCTGCGAATAGCCGAGAATACTGGTGAGAGGATTGTTGAGCTCGTGGGCGACGCCGGTAATAAGCTGTCCGAGCGAGGCGAGTTTCTCGGTGTGTAACAATTTGGATTGGAATCCACGCCGGGTCGTTAAATCGCGATAGATTTCCACGCGGCCTAGACGCCGGCCGTCAGGATCAAGAATCGGCCGCGACAAACGCTGCACGATCTTCTTGGAAGGACGCAAAAACTCCAGTTCCTCGCGGCGACCGCCATCAATTCCACGCGCCAGGATGCGCCAGCGTTGCGCGAAGCTCCAAGGGTCCGCTACGGATGGCGACAATTTCGAGATCAAGCCATCTAGGGTAGCGAGCTCTGTGGTATCTGAGCTGTCCAAGCCAGCCACCTGGAGAAAGTGCGCGTTCAGTGCGCGCACATTGATTTCGGGAACTTTTGGTAGTCAACTTCTTTGCACTCCCCGTTCGCCTTTTCAAGGGCCGCCAACCACTAACGAAAAATGAAACGGGCCTTCCCGTTTCCGGGAAGGCCCGTGGTGGACCGACTAACGACGCCGCACGATTCGGCGTCATCGGCAGTATGAGTTTAGTAGGTGGCACCTTCCGGCACGAAGATGAATTCGACGCGGCGATTTTCTTTCTCCGCGCCTTTCTCTTTCGAAGCCGTGCCCGGACGGGTGGTGATGCGTGATGCGTCGATGCCCTTTTCGCCCAGGAATTTTCTGGCGAGGTCGGCACGGGTATCGGCGAGTTTGGCCGCGCGCGGTTCATGTGAATCCGCATAGCCAACAATCACCAGCTTGGAGTTAGGATCATTTTTCAGGCGCAACGATACGTCATCGAGCACGCGTTTGCAGACATTGTCTACACGCGAGGCGCCTGGCTTATCGTAGTTGCAATCGCCAACCTTGGTAGCCTGTGGAGGAGGAGGAGGTTGCTGCACGTCCACGGTGGTCGACGCGTCCGCGTTGCCTCCGCGGCCGTCGCTAACCGAGCATTTCACGGTATAGCTGCCGGCCGACAAGCCCGTAGAGTCAAACTCGGCTTTCGGTCCGTTACCAGTTACTTGACCGCCCGAGGCGCTGTAGCTGTAGGTCAACGGATCGTTATCCGGATCACTGGCGGTAGATGTAATTCCAGTGCGTTCACCCGGCATGATCGGGCTGCGGTCGGTGGAGCAGGAAATTGTCGGTGGCCGATTGGGTCGCGGTTCGACTTTCACGTCCGCTGAGCAAGTGGCGGTGCCGCCCCGGCCGTCGTCGACTTTGGCGTTGACGGTGTAATTTCCTTCATTGAGTCCGTTGGTGCTAAAGCGGGCGTCTGGTCCCGTTCCTTCCACGGTCCCACCGGTAGCGGTGTAGCTGTAGGTCAGGTTGTCGTTATCGGGATCGCTGGCAGTCACGTGGACTGCTACGCTGTCACCCGAGCCGGCGTACACGGAAGTGGGATTCGCCGAACAAGCAGCAACCGGCGGATGATTCGGTGGCGGAGGAGGATTCGGTATGCCGAAGCGAATCACCACGCCAGTGGCTGCGCGAATATTATTCTGACGACCATTCACGTTTAACGCGAGGCCTGTGAAGTTGGTCTGCAGGTAATCGATCTGCGCAAAACGCCACGCCAAATTCTTCCACAATACGATATCGATGCCGCCTCCTGCTGCCAGTGCAAAGGTGTATTGCGTTGGTCCGCCGGTGATGCCGGAGCCTGCATGCGCGCCGCCAAGTAATACTTCCGCGAAAGGCACGAAGCGGTCAAATTTACGAAGATTCAAGCGCGGACCGAAAAGAAAGGTCTCGAATCCGCCCTGTTCAGCGGTGGCTCCGCCGATCGGGGTCACATCACGGCTGAAGTCAGTGCCACCCAGTTCGGCGGTCAGACCGAACCACCTCGAAGGATTGATGGTGAATTCTCCCTTACCACCGTGGTTGTTAAAGTTATTGAAAGGATCTCCGGGCCGAAAGTTTATATATTCATACATGAACGCCAATTCGTACCGTGGCACCACTCGCCCGGGTTCTTCCTCGGGTGGTGCTGCTGCGGGACCCGGAAATGGTGTGGCCTTGGGCATAGCAGGCATAGCAAAAAAATCGGGTGCTGGCGCCACATTCACGGCATCGCTGGCATCAGCAGACCTTTCTGCCGTCGCCGTGGTGGTTGTAACTCCATCTTCCACGCCGGTGTTTTTGTGTTTTGCAAAACTCGGAAGCGCCAGAAGCGCGCCCATCACTACGGTTAGACACCACTTGGACATCACGTTCCTCCCCTAATTCGCCACTTCGCGTATGATGCGGTGCTTTATGATGCCTGGTACAACTTTGCGTTGAATTATTAAAGGCGGTCACGGCAACCGCCCACTACTGGCCCACACCCGTAAGAAACCTGTTGTTGGTCGCCGCCGCGAATTACAAGCATCTATATTTCGCGAGGGAGCCCTGCGACGCACGCCAACAATTGCGCTTAATCGTAGACTAGTACCCCCGGCTGCGCAAGAGTATTGCTACCCGGTCTCCAATCCCGTATCCCTCAACCTCTGTACGCAGCGCTGATTTTTACTGTAGCCGCGAAGCTAATGACGTCCGCTTTGCCCAGCTGTCAGTTGTGTCCTTGCGGCCAAAATCCAAATGGATTTAAGCTTGAGCCGCATATCCCAGCCACTCGGGGTGTAGCGCGGTGGAATCAAAAACGGAAGTGGTCTTAAAGGGCTCGAACTTGCCATCCGCGGCGACGATTGCGGTCTTCTTCAAAATTCCTTCGATATCGGCTTTACTGAGCGAGGAATAGGATTTCGCCGCCTCAAATGCCTGATCCAGAATCGCCATGCTATCCACGCCGGTGATTACCACCGAGGTTGGCAAGCTCAGCGCGTACTGCAGACACTCGAGAGGCGTTACTACTTTAGCTTTCAGGATATTGCCACTGCCCATGGGTTTCATGCCCAACATGCCCATCTGTTTTTTGACCAAGACCGGCACTACTTCCTGGCCAAAGCTGCGGAAGTGCGCGTCCATCACGTTCAGCGGCATTTGGGCGGTGTCGAAACTAAAATCGTGTTTGTCGGCGAGCTCCAGCATACGCAAATGCACGCTCGGGTCTTTGTGCCCGGTAAAACCCATGAAACGAATCTTTCCTGCCTTCTTGGCTTCCTGCATAGCTTCCACCGCGCCACCTTCGGCAAAAAATCTGTCCGGGTCTTCGAGGCGGATATTCTCGTGAAATTGCCACAAGTCAACATGATCCATTTCCAGGCGCTGCAGCGATTCGTCCAGTTGTTTCGCGCCTCTTGATGTTTTCCGCCATCATTTCTGGTCCTCTTTCGTGATTCATATTTTCCCGTCTGGCTGATTCCCGCCGGTGCGATGCTGCTGATACACTTCGTGACTTCGAAAGTTAGAAGAGCTACGACCTCCTGCCCATCAGGTATTCACTTCACGGGCGCTTAGAATCAGAATTGGTTAGTGAGGATACGACGCACACGCGAGTTGAGCATTCAGCAATTTGTTCCTGTTGCGATGCTCTCGTACCATTATTAAGAGATGGATTCGACGACAATACTCGATCTTAACTGGATGGAGCGCCCGCACTCCATCGGCGCTGTCCTACTAGAATCCGATGGCCATTACGCGATTCTCGATCCCGGCCCGGCATCCACTCTGGAAACGTTGCGCGCGCAGTTACTGTCTCGGGGACTGTCGGTCTCTAACCTCGACGCCATCCTGCTCACTCACATTCATCTCGACCATGCTGGCGCCACTGGATCGCTGCTTCGCGAAAACCCCGTGCTGCGCGTCTTCGTTCATAGCAAAGGCGCGGCGCATTTAGCCGACCCTTCGAAACTACTCGCCAGTGCCGGGCGATTGTGGGGGGATGATCTGCCGCGTCTATTCGGCGAAACTCTCCCGGTCCCCGAGCAAAACATTCAAATAATGGACGGTGCAGAAACCGTCATGGTGGGGAAGCGAAAGATCGACGTTATCTATACTCCTGGACATGCGTCGCACCACGTCACTTATTTTGATGAGCGCGAGGGAGTGGCATTCGCCGGCGATACCGCCGGAATCCGAATCATGAACGGTCCATTCATCATGCCGGCCACCCCGCCGCCGGATATTGATCTTGCGGTGTGGGAGCAGTCCTTCTCCTCCATCCTTGATCGTCAACCCTCAAAACTCTTCGCTACACACTTCGGTTATGCGGAAAATCCCGCGCAGCATATCGCCGATTTTCGCGAACGCCTGCATCTCTGGGCGGATATCACCGAAAAGGCTTTGCAATCAACTTCGGACATCGCCGTCGCGCTGCAATCGTTCCTCGATCAAACTCAAGCCGAAATGCGGCAATATCTCTCTGTCGAAGACGCGGAGCAGCATGCCTTTACCGCCGGGCTCCCGCTGTCTTTCCTGGGCTTGGCGCGCCACATCCGTAAACGCAGCAGGGACGCGGAGTAATGACCATCAAAACGTTTTGGAGCGTTGAATAGACTTGCCGGAGAAATCGAGGCGCTGGCTGGGACTATGCGTTTGTTTCGTGCGCAGACATCCCGCTTGAGGATTCTTCAGGGCCTGTTGCGGCACTTTGAGCATTCTGTTGGGGCACTTCTGAAACTTCTGTGACTGGCGAAGTCGCATCTGGCGAGGTGACGGCCGGTGAGCCGCCTTCAGCGGTTGCCGGGACTGCCGTGCTTGCGGCGTGGGATGGAGCGCCAGCTCCCGTGCCAATCGCTTCACCTTCGGGAATCGCTTGCAATCTTGCGGTCAACGCTTCCACGAGCAGGTCCACGAGTTTTTTCGCGCCTGCGCCATCGCTATCTTTATCAGGGTTGTACTGCGCCACATCCAGACCTAGCAAGTTGGGATTCGTTACAAATTCCATCAGCGCGTCGCGTACATCAGCGAAGCTCAGTCCCCCGCTGCCGGGAACATTTACTTCCGGAAATTCTTCCTGCGCGATAACGTCGGTATCAAGATGCAAAATAACTTGGCGCGCATCCGCATGCATCTGCATTAACGTGGACTTGGCTGCTTCGCCCGCGCCTTTCGCTTGTATCACCTCAGCGGAAACTCTGCGCATCGGTGATTTATCCAGAAAATCCTGCTCTGGGGCATCCACACGTTCCAAGCCAAAGAGAGTTACATCCGGCTCGCGCACCAGCGGAGGTTCGCCCCAGAAACGCACCAGTTCCGGCGCACCTTTTCCAATAATGTGCGCCACCACCATTCCATCAATGCGCCCTGAAGGAGTGGTAGCGGGAGTATTCAAATCCGCATCGCGATCAAACCATAGCAGACTGATTCGCTTGTAATATCGCCGCGCGCCGGTCAAAAGGCCAATTACCTGCGCGCAATCTCCGCCTAGAACGAGAACCAGCGCGCCGCTCTTTATGGCAACTTCGGCTCGCAATTTTAAATCATTCAATCCAGCGACAATTTCTTTCAGGTTTCGCGCGCGGCGGTTTTCGTCATCATCGGCAAAATGGCGAACGGCACAGTCGCCATGATCGATGACTTCGTATCCGGCTGCTTGCAGCCGCTCCACCAAGCCAGCGGCACGCAGCGCCGCTGGCGCTTTCTCGCTGCCGCCCAAGAACGCCGCAGCGCTTGACGGTGCGCCGATCAAAGCAATCTTCTTCGGCTGCCGCGTGATTTTCCCCGCCAAGTTTGCTCCTTACCGTTACGATTCAGCGAATCCCGGTGCCAAGAATTGCAGGCGAAACGGTCCCCTAAGTCTCAGTCCCTATTCGAACTTCTTACGATCCACTTCCATCTCAAACTTACCGTCGCGGCGCTGCCGCAATGGTCGCCAATTCTGGAGGCAACGTGAAGCGCACATCTTCGCGAATTAAATCCAGATCGCGCTGGTCGGTAAATCCAAATTCGGCCAGTCTCTGGCTTACCTGCTCCACCAGCACTTCCGGAGCGGAAGCTCCGGCGGTAAGCCCGACGCGGGCCACGCCCTCCAACCAGCTAACATCGATGTCTGCAGCAGAATCAATCAGCTGGGCCCGGACCCCGCTACGCTGCGCTACTTCGACCAGGCGGTTCGAATTGGAACTGTTTGGCGAACCGACTACCAGAATCAAGTCCACATCTTTAGCGACCTGTTCCACGGCCTCTTGCCGGTTTTGCGTGGCATAGCAGATGTCATCGCTGGCGGGTCCCTTGATGGCGGGGAACTTTTGCCGCAGGCGGGCCACGATTTCCTGCGTGTCATAAAGACTCAAGGTTGTCTGGGTTAGGAAAGACAGCTTGTCGGGGTCATCTACTTCCAACTGGTCTACTGCCGCTACCGAATCCACCACGATGGTGCGATCGGGAGCTTCGCCTGAGGTACCGACGATTTCCTGGTGGTCACGATGACCAATCAAAATGATGGTGCGCTTCTCGCGCGCGAACTTAAGGGCTTCGAGATGAACCTTGGTCACCAGCGGGCAGGTGGCGTCGATTACTTTGAGTGATCGAGCCTTGGCCTCCTGCCGCACGGTGGGCGGCACCCCATGCGCGCTGAAAACCAGCACCGCTCCGTGGGGTACGTCATCAATAGACTCCACAAAGATTGCCCCACGGCGACGCAACTGCTCTACTACGTACGTGTTATGGACGATCTCATGGTGCACATACACGGGAGCGCCATAAGCCTCAAGCGCCAACTCCACAATGTCCACTGCGCGTACCACGCCCGCGCAAAACCCCCTGGGCCTGACCCTTAGTAGCACTTTTCCGTTGGTTGCAGTATCCATTGCCATCCTAACTTTAGAATCCGAAGACTCTATCATACCTCACCCGCCCATCGACCTGCATCGGTTTCCGACATTTCGCGAATTGTTCCGAGTCACTTGCCATCGTGATTGGTAGGGTACAGCCCGGTTTCCATCTGAAACCGCCCGCAACTATTGCGCCTCTATAGGGTTAAACAACATGGATTGGTTTGGAACTTGGAGGATTGTGAAAATGTGGCATCCGACCTTGAGCAAGACAAGAACTTCGCCGCTGTTGCTTGGAGCTTTGGTGGCCTCCGGCCTATTTTTCGCGGGCTGCGACGAGCACGTTGATGTGGTACGCGATCACAGTGTGCGCATCGCAAAACATGCTACCTGGGCGTGGCGACCGGACACCGGCGATAAAAGAGATAAGAATGACGTAGCATCTCGCGACCGCGACGTCATCTCTCGCGACGTGATTTCTGATGGGGGCCGATCGGAAACGATTTCGCGGGACCCCAGTTCTGACAACGAAACTTTACGCCTGGCCATTCGCACGGACATAGAACAGGAACTCCGTTCAAAGGGTTTCAAGCAAGTCGATGATCCTGCGGCGGCCGAATTCCTCGTCGATTATCACTTTGCCATTCGTCGCCATACCGCGAGCGAGGGCGGAGGCTATCGCGAGGGCGGGTATCGCGGCGGCTATCCAGGCTTCGTGTGCGGGCCCTTTGGTTGCTGGGCGTCGTATAACTGGGGCTATTGGGGCGGCCCTGGCTATGGCTATCGCAATCCTAATTATCGGGAAGGCACGATCGTCTTTGACTTCGTGAAACAGAGTTCGAATAAAGTGGCCTTCCGCGCCGTGGGACAAAAAGAAATGACCCACGAATCATTTTCGACTAACCATGTTCGCGATGCAGTACATCGGCTGCTGCGCGATCTAAAACACGGCAAAGACTAGCTGCTGGATCGAGAGCATTTAGGCCTATGAAGAGCGGGATGGAGAAATCGCCATCCCGCTCTTTGCTTTTTTAGTGTTCAACGTGGCTCTGCCGGGCCTGTTATTGTTTCTTCCCATGCGTGGGGCTGCGGCAAACCACGAAGTTAAATATTTGCAAGCTTCCTTGCCGGTCCCCGTAGTAATTGCCAGGATTTAAAAATTGGGACTGAGCTGAAGCCAGTAACGGACGAAGCGTGCTTGCATGCGTTCTCCGGTCCCTCTATTCTCCTTCCCTATGATTCTGCAGGGGCAGTCGGCATTGATCACTGGGTCGGGTCGCGGTATCGGGCGCGCCATTGCATTGCTTTTTGCCAGAGAAGGCGCCTCGGTGTTTCTGTGCGCTCGCTCGCACGATCAGCTTGCTTCCACCGCGGCAGAGATTTCTCGTAACGGCGGCCAGGTTTCCTTCGCAACCGCCGATGTCAGCCGCGAAGACGATTGCCGCCGGGTGGTCGACTTGGCGCGTGAAAAATTTGGTCCGGTAACTATTCTGGTGAACAATGCAGGTCATTACGGGCCGGTTGTTCCCGTGGAAGAATACCCGGTCGCCGAGTTTGATGCAGTAATTGCGGTACACCTGCGTGCTGCTTTTTTACTAACGCAATTGGTATTGCCAGAAATGTATGAGAATGAGCACGGCGTCATTCTCAACATTTCCAGTTTGTCGGCCAAGTCCGCTTTTTCGTGGGGTTCTGCCTACGCTGCCGCCAAGGCCGGCATGTTAGGATTGACGCGCGTGACCGCGGCCGAAGCCGCGCGTAAAGGGGTTCGCGTAAATGCGATCTGTCCTGGCCCGGTGACTGAAACGGTGATGTCGCAGGAATTGAGCGCCACACTGGCAAAAAAAATTGGCGTCAGTTCAGAAGAACAACTGGCTGGTTTCCTGCAATCCATTTTGCAGGGCCGCGGACAAACCGCCGACGAAATCGCCCAAGCGGCTCTGTTTCTATGCTCCAACGCTTCGAGCGCCATGACCGGCCAGTCCATCAACGTAGACGGTGGCGCCGCGTTCTTCTAATTTGCTGGGCCTGCCAACGATCAATGCAGTTCGCTCTTGTAGACCACGCCGCCCTTCATCACGAATTTCACGTGCGACAATTCTGAAATATCCTTCAAGGGATCACCGCTCACGGCAACAATATCGGCCCATTTGCCGGCCTCAATCGTTCCCACTTTATCTTTCCAGCCCAGCAGCTCGCTGGCCATCGAAGTAGCGGAGCGAATGGCCTGCATGGGAGTCATCCCGTACTGCACGTAATATTCAAACTCCTTGGCTTGATTTAATTCTTTCCAATCGAATCCGCCGACATCCGTTCCAAAAACAATTTTCACGTTTTTCTTCAAGGCTTTTTGGAAAGCGATGCGCTCCAGGTCCACCATCTTAGTCCAGTTGCCGCCGCGTCCAGGCGCGACGTAGGCGCCTACGGTTATGGTGGGGACCCAGTAGACGCCTTTCTTGGCGATTTCATCCAGCAAGGCGTCGGTGAGCCCGTCACCGTGCTCGATGGTATCGACTCCTGCACGCAACGCCGCGGCAATTCCGTCCGAACCAATGGCGTGCGCCGCCACTCGTTTCCCCAGCCGGTGCGATTCGTCGACAATAGCTTTTGCTTCTTCGTCAGTAAAATTCACCATGCTGTGCAACACGCCGTCAGCTTCAAAATGATACTTGCGATCGGAATAATATTTTATCCAGTCGGCGCCATACATGACCTGTTCGCGTACAGCTTTGCGCGCGCCATCGACGCCGTCGACATATTGCACGCCCGTGGGCACCTTCAGCTCCCAGGAGTAACCCAACAGCGGATACATGCCTGTAGGAGTCATCGCGCGGGTGGCTACTTGCATGCGCGGCCCGGGCACTTCGCCATTGGCGATGGCAGTCTTCACATCTACGTCGGCGTACATCGCGCCTTCAGTTTCCAGGTCGCGAAGAGTTGTAAAACCGTGCTCGAGTGCTATGCGGGCGTTGCGAGCACCTAAAATCGCACGATATGGAATGGATTGCTTCAGCAACTGTACGTCGTAATCTTCGGAGGTTATATCCCCGTTCAGAAGCACGTGGGTGTGGGTGTCCATGAATCCGGGCAACACCGTATATTGAGAAAGGTCGAGCACTTCGACGCCCGCAGGCGGCTGGCCGCCGGATGAAACAGACGCAATGGTGTCGCCTTCGATTAAGATAAGCGCGTTGTCGACAACTTTGTCGTTGCGGCCGTCAATTAAATGGCCGGCGCGCACGGCAATCTTTTTCACCGGGGCCGCCGCTTTGTCCTGTGCATACGCGGCAGAAAAAATGGTCCCAAGCGCAATTGCTACGACAACGGCCAACACCTCAAAACATTTACGCATCAAGTTCCCTCCCGTAAAAGTGCAGAGCCTATCATTAAACTGGTTCGGACGCCTGCGTATCAGTCCCCTGACGAAATCACGCCCGGTCGCATCTAATTCAACAGAAAAAGTGAGGCGGTTCGGAGAGAGATGGAGCTACGCTGTCCGCCGTGCAGGTAAGGGCTTGCGGTCGCATATACTACGGCAATAGAGTTAAGCTTGCCGGTGCCATTTTCAAGGGATCAATTCAGGACTGTTGGGGAGGTAACATGGAATTGACCAAACCCAAGAACGAAGAGAGCCGCGTCGCCGCTCTTGAGAAGTACGCCATCCTCGATACCGATCCTGAATTAGCGTTCGACGATCTCACACTGCTGGCTTCCTCTGTTTGTAAAACCCCAATTGCATTAATCTCGCTGATCGATGGCGAGCGCCAGTGGTTCAAATCACGTGTAGGACTGTCTGTCGCGGAAACTTCGCGGGAGGTCGCACTGTGCTCGACTGCTATTTTGCAAAAAGATGTTTTTGTGGTGCCGGATGCGTTGGCGGATGAACGCTATAAAGACAATCCTTTGGTGGTGTCAGAACCTCACATACGGTTCTATGCTGGAGCGCCTTTGATTACCGAGGATGGCTTCGCGCTGGGAACTTTGTGCGTGATCGACCAGAAGCCGCGAGAGCTTGCTCCCGATCAGAAAGATGCGCTGAAGGCGCTGAGCAGACTAGTTCTCGGTCAACTGGAGTTCCGACGCAACTTGATACTTTTAAAGGAAGCGCTGAACGACCGCACAAAAGACGAGCACGAACGTCAATTGGAGTGCCAGAAGCTGCAAGCTACGCTGATGCGCGTGCTGCACTTACAAACGTGATCATTTTTTGAGCGGAGTCGGACGATATTCCGGAGCAGCTTCGAATTTCAGGCCACCGCGACGGTTGATCCCTGTGCCACTTTCCTTGCAGCTTGCCATAGGTCCAGGTAGGGACGCAGGTCCTGCATCATTTTTCGAAACTGAATTAGATCCAATGACTGCGCGCCGTCGCTGATAGCCTTTTCCGGAGCGGGGTGAACTTCCACGATCAGACCATCCGCGCCGATAGCCACTGCCGCGCGAGATAAAGCGGGTACCAGGCTACGTTTTCCGGTGGCGTGACTGGGGTCAAGAATCACCGGCAAATGAGTCAGCTCGTTCAATACCGGAATGGCAGCGATATCGCAGGTGTTGCGGGTGGCCGTCTCAAAGGTGCGGATGCCGCGTTCGCATAGAATTACATCGGAATTGCCATGCGCGACGATGTATTCGGCGGACATCAAGAGTTCTTTTATTGTGCTGCTTAAGCCGCGCTTCAAGAGCACCGGACGACGGCATTTGCCTAACGCTTTTAGCAGAATGAAATTCTGCATGTTGCGCGCGCCTACCTGCATCACGTCAGCGTATTGAGCAATCAGATCGACGTCGCGATCGCTCATTACTTCGGTGATAATGGCCAGGCCGGTTTCCTTCCGAGCTTTCTGTAAAAGCTTCAGACCTTCTTCTTCCATGCCTTGAAAGTCATAAGGGGATGTGCGTGGCTTGAAAGCTCCGCCACGCAGCATTTTTGCGCCGGCTTTAGCGACACCCTCGGCGGCCTGCATAATTTGTTTTTCGGACTCCACGGAACAAGGACCGGCAGCGACGAGGAATTCATCGCCGCCAATTTCGAAGTCATTAATTTTTATGCGCGTCCTGCCAGTGCGGAACTCTTTGCTGACAAATTTGTAAGGAGCCGAAATGGGCACCACTTTTTCCACCTGCGGCATAGCTTCAACGGATTCCAGGCACGCGGTAACGTCGCCGATGCCCACGACCCCGATCACGACCCGCTCCTCGCCCTCGATGGAATGCACTTTGTAGCCGAAATGCTCGACTTGTTTGCGAACTTCGGCGATTTCTTCGGGAGTGGAATGCAGTCTCATGGAAATAATCATCGGCGTTTCCTTTCGGTCTTACTTAATTTCCGTCGCGCGAATGGCTAAAAATAAAAAACCCACTCTTGCGAGCGGGCTAAATCTCTTTTTGAGTGCTTGCTAGAGAAAACGCCCCTCGCTCCTAGTTGGGTGGCTTGCTAAATCGAAACCAGTAATAGTGGTTCATGGCGTGGCGCCAGTGTATTTCGTCTGTTATCGAAAAACAACGATTTCTTGTGTGCCAGCGGTCGGACGACACGCAATAAAGATGTTTCCTCTCAGCGCACCGTCATGCTTCAAGCACAAAAGTCTTAACGACGGGCCGCTTTATACTGGTAGCTCTCGCATATGCTGATCACCGAGACTCCACCCCAAGTATCTTCAGCGACGCAACTTCGCATGTCGGACTTGATCTCTGCGCTCTCCTACGCGCTGGATTTAACTGAAGGACAGCCCATGGGGCATGCGGTCAAATGCTGCGTGTTGAGCATGCGCCTGGCGGACATCCTGAATCTTTCTGTACAAGAAAAGTCCGACCTTTACTACGCAACACTGCTGAAGGACGCAGGATGTAGCAGCAACGCTGCGCGCATGTACGAAATTCTGGGAGGGGACGAGCGCAAAGCCAAGCAGGAGGTCAAATCTACCGACTGGACGAAGATGAGTTTCGACGGGCTGGAATATTTGTTACGCAACGTGATGCCCGGGCGGTCACGGCTGGAGCGCGTGTTCGCCATTGCCAGCGTGGCCACCAACCGCGACGCGCAAACACGCGAACTGATCAATATGCGCTGCGATCGCGGGGCGCAAATCGCGAAGAAAATTGGATTCTCAGAATCCACGACGACCGCGATTTACAGCCTAGATGAACACTGGAACGGAAAAGGGTTTCCCGCTGGGCGCAAAGCGCAGGATATTCCGCTCTTCTCCCGCATCATGAATTTGTGCCAGACGCTCGAAGGGTTCGTCACGTTGAACGGAGTTTCCGACGGTTTCCAGGTGCTTCGGGATAGAAGCGGATCATGGTTTGACCCGGAACTGGTGCGGGCGGTGACCGAGCTAGAAAAGGATACCGAGCTGTGGAAGCTGATCGAACAGGATCGCGTGCGCGAAGCGGTAATCGAGATGGAGCCAATCAACGTTTCGCACTACGCTGATGAGGCCAAGCTCGACAATGTTTGCGAAGCTTTTGCGAACGTTATCGACATCAAATCGCCTTACACGCATTCGCACTCACGAGGAGTAACCAGCATCGCGGTTGCAATCTGCCAACGATTGGCGCTGCCCGAAGAGCAGGTAACTTTGGTGCGACGTGCCGCTCTCCTGCACGATATCGGAAAGCTGAGCGTTCCTAACAATATTCTAGACAAACCAGGAAAGTTAACTGCCGCGGAGTGGGAGACGGTGCGACTGCATCCCTATTACACGCAGCGGATACTCGAGCGTATACGAGGCTTTCAGGATCTGGCTTTTCTGGCGAGCTCGCATCATGAACGGCTGGACGGTTCAGGATACTTCCGCAATCTGCGCGCCACTCAGATTTCCCTGGGTGCCAGGGCCATCGCCGTGGCGGACGTTTACGATGCGCTGTCTTCAAAGCGGCCCTACCGTGGAGCTTTAACAAAAGCCGAAGTATTCAAAATCATGGGTGCAGATGTGCCCCACGGTCTGGACGGCGATTGCTTTGCGGCGCTGAAATCTCTGGATCTCACGAACGGGAATTAATTAGAAAAGCTCGACGACCAGCTTGAAGTGCGTGAAGCCCGCTGAGCTGCCGCCCTCACAAGCGCCGACGGCTGCGGAATGATAGCGACCGGAGCGAAGTTTCTGTTCCAAATCGAATGGCAACTTCGTCAAATCAGCGGTCTCGAAGCGGGTCACGGATAGGGGGCGGATGCCCGAATAGCCGCGGTCCATTTCGCAGGTCTTGCGCGCGTCATCAGTAGCTTTTGTTGCAGGCATTCCATGAACATTCAAATTGGCCATGACTTGCTGTTCCTGTTGTTTGAAATTTAGATTGGCCACCGCTTGAGAGAAATCCTGCACGGCGAACAGTCCATCACTGCCTTTCACTACACCGATGCCTACGACGTTGAGCTCCGGGTCAAGAATGTTTTCGCGATGATGGGGCGATTGCATCCATGCTGAATGAATGGTTGCCGAGTTCGGGGCCACAGCAATGTTTTCGGCAATGGTGGTAAAGCGCGCACCTGCCTGGGTGGCGCGATCCTGAATTTGCGGTTCGCCTGGAAGTTGATGCGACAGGACGTTGCGTTGCGCCATACGAGCTGCATGTTCGCGTGCAGCGGCTGCCAGGGCGGCGTCCCACTTGAGCGGCGGTAGACCTTGCGCGGAACGTTCGCGGTTAAGGTCATCAAAGAGTGCGCGTTCAGCGCTGGATACATCGGATTGCGGGTATACGGAGAAGGAAGTAATAAGCACGGCTATCACAGCCAGGACGACGATTCGAAACAGCGCGCGCAAGGCTGTGCATGTTGGCACAGGTGCAGAAAACGGGACACTGAGGGGCATGGGAGCCTCCAAATCCATTGAACCTGGAGGGACTTGTCGAAAGAGAAAGTGCGAGGGTCAGGTGCGAACGAGTCGTAAGCTGAACGGGTGAGCAGTCCTAGGGAGGGTGATGGACAGGTCAGCTAAGCCTAATGATTTTTATGAGTTAGGAGCTATTTGCGACTGCGTCGTGGACCAGGTCGTTATCCACGAACGTGCACAGCACTGAAGCTCAAAATTACATGGCCGCCCGCGGTCGGACGCCCAAAGCTAAGCATCGGACTGAAGCGCGAGAACATCAGCAGCTGATCGAGCTGGTGGCGCATGTCCGTGCTGTGGGGCCCGGACAAAATCTGGTAACCGGTCATTCCGCCTTGCGCGTCGACGGTGACGTCAACCAATAAGCCGTGCGGCAAGGCCAACTCCACATCATGTTCGGGCGCCCAAGCAGGCGGATATTCCGAGAGCGAAACCAATTCCGCGGGCCGCATCAAGTTAATGGGCACATCGTTTTCGACGGCACGCACCGTGATGCCAGGCGCCAGAATCTGAAACACCAACACGAAAACCAGAATGGCTGACACGAACCCACCGGTCGCCGGCAACGTGAGCGGACGAAAAACATTGTCGAGCAATATCTCAGCGCGATTGCCAATCTGTCGCGCACGAGCACGCCAACCACGAGACGCCTGGGCTTGCGCGGCAGCCAGTTTGATACGCACGGACAGATCGGGCGGAGGCGCGTGCTTGCTCACCGTCGATAGCATCACGCCGAGCTTACGAAATCGCTGAAGTTCTTCACGGCAATCTGCGCAGGAGTCCAGGTGCTCGCGGACGCTCGCGCGCTGCTGAATACAATTCGGACCGGTGAGCCCGTCATCAAGATAACCCGCCAACCTGGTGCGTACCGAACTACAGTTCATCGGACACCTCACCAGTAGGGACGCTGGCCAAAGACAGGCCGTTAGCCGGAACTACGCCGGCGACGGACCATGTGGCTGCATAGGCGTCTTTAAAAGGAGATCGCTGCGCCCTTTTTCCGGAGTGGGAGGGTTTTTCCACGGCTGAATGTGGAGTTCCATTTTCAGTTCCCGGGCGGGATTCTTGTTCCGACAAAAGCGGCTGAAGAATTTCTTTTAGTGCCCGGCGTCCGCGCAGAATGCGCGATTTCACCGTTCCAATGCTGCACTCCAGAATCTCGGCGACTTCCTCATAACTAAAACCTTCGAGGTCACGCAATATGACGGCGACACGAAACACATGAGGAACACAATGTAATGCGCGTTGTACCACGAGCTGCATTTCCCGGGCCGCCAATTGTTCGAAGGGCGTGGCGCAAAGATCTTCGATTTCAAGATGCTCGCGGCCTTCTTCGAGTTCGGCGTCGATGGACACAGTTTTTTGCAGATGACGCTTGAACCAGCGCTTATGGTTGAGCGCCTCGCGTATGGCGATGCGGTACAACCAGGTCTTCAGGGAACTGCCGTGGCGAAAACCACGAATACCGCGAAATGCTTTTAGAAAAACTTCCTGGGTGCCGTCAGCGGCGTCAGAAGTGTCTCCGAGCATACTGAGAATCAGATTGTAGACCGGGGTATGGTAATGAGTGACGAGCCAATCAAACGCGGTTTCGGAACCGGCTTGTAGTTCGGTGAGAAGTTCGGATTCGTCGCGCCCCCAAGGGAGCGCACTGGCCCAATCAGACATTCTGGCCTTTCCTAACCCGAGTACGAGCCGAGGTGAGACTCGCGAGTGTTGCATTGCGTCGGCGTTTAACAACGTCGCCAGCGGTAATCGAGCTACAATATTTAGACACCGCTAGCCGCCAAGTTGTTTCCTGCACGAGTCAACGCGAGACAGATTCTGGCACCTTGTTTCGCTCGGGGCAATATCCCGTTGGGCTAGTACCTGGGAATGAGATGCTTTCGATAGTCATGGTGGATGGCTGTTCCGGCGGGCAGCTACTACTCGATGAAAGGGAGGGCATCTTGGCCGGAATTCGTGGAGCGGAGAACCGCTTGAGGCGTAGTAGATTTGGAGAACCGCCCGAGGAGCCAGGTGGGTTCGTGCACCTGGGGATATGCGGGACAACTTCGTCGACGCTCAGGATACTATCGCTTGTTCTCCTGTTGCGCACATGACCTAGTTCGACATTAGCAACGCCGCGGGGTGCCAACTCGCATTGGCCTTTTTCTGTGCCATTATTGGTAGTCGAATATCGCCGTACGCGGCTAGTATCTGTGGCGATCCCGGCACTAAATAAACAGAACTTTGTTCTTTGGGGGACAAGGATGAGCGAAGAGCAACGCCGGCGAAATCCACGATATGCGTTTATCGCCAGTGCCGAACTGTTCGAACCGGTCACCAGAATGCGCATCGCGACGCGCGTGACCGAACTCAGTGTGCAGGGCTGTTATCTGGATATGCTGAACCCTTTCCCAGAGGACACGAGCGCGCAGGTAAAGATTTCGGTGGGCGACACGGTCTTCGAAACGAAGGTGCGCGTCGTTTACGCACATTCAAATTTGGGCGTAGGGTTGGTATTTATGGAGACGAATCCGAAAAATATGGAAGTGCTAAAGAATTGGATCGACGAAGCGAAAGATGACCCTCAGCGCCTGCTGCCATAGTGCAGACTAGAGCGCTCATACCCTTCAAAACCTGATTTAACTTGGAAAGCCGACCCTCAGGATCCGCGTTAAGCCTCTAAAGACTCGCCTGGCTGGGGTTTTAATTTGAATTTCCTTTTTTGTTCGGCCGGAGTGTGGTTGGTGTTGTGATTATTGTTCTGGTGGTTGTTCAGATGGTCTCGAATGACCCGCACTTCTTCCGCCAACGCTTTTTCCACGACAGCGGACTTTCGCTCGCCTCGGGCGACGCGGCTTACATACGAAGGATCCACTCCCAGGCGCTTGGCCACGCGATTATAAATGCCCCGAAAAAGTGAGACGGATGGGATAGAATTTATGCTACTATCCACTTTGTCACCATTCATGACGAGCCTTCCAAAACGATAGGCGAATGCAGTGCGAGGTAAGACTAACACAAATGGTAGTGGCGGGCATCATAAACATAGCCTAATGAGAACCAGAAAGACTTCAAATCCGGAATGGGCGCGCAAAATTTTAAGTTTGCGGCGACGCATGGGACTGACGCAGTCAGCTTTCGCGTCGCGGCTCCATTATTCCGCGATGGCTCTATCGAGATGGGAACGTGGCACGCATGAACCGCCAGCACAGGCGTATATCCAGATCGGAAATCTGATTGGCGAACCGGAATCGTCATGGTTCTGGGAACGGGCTGGCTTTAAAACTTCCGATCTTTCCAAGATGTTGCCGGAAGGCCATGGGATGATGCGACAGGCGGCCTTTCCGGATTTTGAAATTGTTGTGGCGGGCAGCCATAAAAAGAAAAATCCGCTGGTACCCAAGGCCCGACTGGTGGCCATTCCGGTATTAGCAGCCCACGCAGCCACGCATGGAGGCAAGGGAGATCCTTTTTTGGATCTGGATGATATTCCGGCCCAGGAAATGATTGCTGCGCCGGCGGTATGGTGCCCACATCCTGCAGATACAACTTGCCTGCGAGTTCGGGGAGCGTCCATGAGCCCGCTGATCAACGATGACGACATCGTGGCGGTGGACCGTTCGGCGACCAACCCTAGCGAATTGAGCGGGAAGATTGTGGTCACCTGGCAGCGCGAGAGTGGACTGACGCTATCGAGGTTTTTGCTCGTAAATGGTGTCCAGCTTCTGGAATCCGAGAATCGCGATTACGAAGCCGTGAAACTGGGGAAAAACCGCAGCTGGCGAATTATGGGCAAGGTTTTATGGTGGATTCGGCAGGCGCCCTGATTCCTCGTCTATTGCAGTAAATTCTAATCATATTTACAGGATTTCCCTGATAGAGCCGTTTCGGGTTTTTTGCGATTATGCGCGTGCGGCTATTGACATCCGCCAAGTCGAGGGAGAAGGGGACAGACGAAACGCTTCGAGAAATCGAAGCAACCGGGCTGGGACGTCTCTCCTCTTTTCCTTCGGTCAACTTCCTCTTTTTAGCGTTCACTTTCCTTATAATTTGATTGTCCCGGTGTTGTGTTTGCCTCCCCGCTTATATACAGTGACCTCCCTGAAAGAACAAGAGCACGGCTATTCATTTAGGAGGGCGATGTGTCACCTGACACTTTCAGAGCTGCGGCTGCGTTAAGGAGCGGGCGAACCTTAGGCCTGTTCTGGCTGATTTATGGGATTTTGCGAATTATTGCAGCGGTCTGGATGCTGAGTTTTACTCCTGTTGCTACCGTGATGTTTGGGGCCCTGCTCAATAGGGTTCCTAATCCGTACCCTCTGATGAGCGCGTTTCACCTGATTTACGCGGCATGGATTATGTTATCGGCCGCTAGCGGGATTTTCGGGGTTCTAGCGGGAATCAGCTTGCTTGCCGGAGCCGGGGCTGCTCGAATTCTAGCGGTAGTGGCGGCATTACTCGCTGTGCCGTTTATTCCGGCAGGGACCATGCTTGGTACTTATACCCTGGTTCTTTTCGTGTCGCGAGAATGAGCTCTTTACATCGGGATGGGCTGTTGACTTTTCGGCTTGATGTACCAGCACGGAGAATAACCTCCGTGCGGAAAAAGTGAGTGCGCACAGGTCCACGTCTGCTGCGGGTTTTGCTCGTCAAGCTCGTAATCGACTTTCCCACCTTTAACCGCAATGGCATACAGCCGGGGCGACGTAAACGTTTCCAGTGGATTAGACGGTTGAGGGTGCGTCGTTCGAATCCGGAAATAGATGAAATCGCAGGCATAGCTAACGACCAGACAAGACGCGAGGAATATAAGCGTCCATTTTGCGAACAGCCGCAAGCGAGCTTTATCGGGCATCGTGAAGGCGTATGAAGAGTTTATCGCAATAGTTCTTTAGAAGAGCCTTGCATAACTGACCGTGACTTGGACGCTCAAAACTTGTTGGAGTAATTACGAATCACGGAGTAACACTCGCAGGCGAACAATTCCAATTGGGGACGGTTGGTTATTTTCACTGTACCGCGGCCGTATTCGATCAGGCCGGCCTTCTGAAGTACGCCGGCGGCTAGAGTCACGCTGGGGCGATCAGTTCCAAGCATGGTGGCCAGGAAATCGTGAGTAATGCGCAGCAGAGAAGTGGCGGCGCCATCCTCAGCCATCAGTAACCAGCGAGCCAGGCGCTGTTCAATTTCGTGCAGGCGATTACAGGCGGCGGTTTGCGACACTTGCATCCCGAGCAACACGATGTAGCGGTTCAACGCTTTGCGCAAGCTTGGAATTTGTGGCCACAGTTTTTGGAACGCCTCGCGTTTGACTCTGAATCCCTCGCCAGAAATTTGTACTATTTCTCTGAGTGCGCTGCTGCCGACTCCGGCGGATAGAGCCGTTCCGGAGGCTCCTTCCTTGCCGACAATGCCAGCTTCCACGGTCCTGCCCGTTTTCAGCACGACTACCAGAGAGATAAGCCCACGATTGGGGAAATACATAAACTTCAACTTTTTGCCGGGCTCGTGAAGAATGCGGTGCTGCTCCAAATCTACGAATTGAAGATGCGGCCGGAGCAGATTGAATTCGGAGGGTGTTATGGCCAGGAGAATTTCGTTGTGTATGGGCTTGCCCGACGTATTGGTGCGAGGAGCGGGTTGCGAGGCGCGCTTCTTCTTCACGAATTTGGTTCTCCCATTGGAAATTGAAATGGCCGCGCGCCGATGCTTCTCTGTAACGCGGTTCGCCACAAAAAGTTGTCGTTCTCTTCTATAAGGTCTGCTCTATATTCACAAGCACAAACACTGTTGGTAGGCTGTCCGACAAATTGAACTTGCTTTCCGCGTCAATTAACGTCCTTTTCGTATCTGGTATCCGTGAGCCTTCCAGACTATGTTCGATGCGGAAACAACAACCGATTGGCCACTCATCATGGACGAAGCCATTGCGCGAATGCTAACATCGCTAAATCGACCCGGTGGGGCCGTGGCGCAGTTGGGAGCGCGCCTCGATGGCATCGAGGAGGTCGTGGGTTCGAATCCCATCGGCTCCACCAACGATAGAATTGTCCGGCCCGGATGACAGAATGTACCGGATACATAGGTAACAACTTCGGGTCGCCCGGGTTGTTATAGGTTCCAGCACGCCAGTTATAGGATTCGAAGCGCTTCAATCATATTCCGTAAAACCTCCCGCCCGGAGTTTCGCTGATCCACGAGAATAATTTATGGCCAAGCTAACTTTTTTGGGCGCTGCCGGAAGCGTGACCGGCTCGAAATATCTGGTGGAGGCTACGGGAAAGCGGTTGCTCGTAGACTGCGGAATTTTTCAAGGACTTCGCGAACTCACGGAACGGAATTACCAGCCATTATCAATTGATCCTAAAACGTTCGATAATGTGGTGCTGACGCACGCACACTTGGATCACACTGGTTGGCTGCCCGTTCTGGTGAAGGCCGGGTATCGGGGTCCGATTTTTGCAAATCCCGCCACGATGGATCTGACCGCCCTGTTGCTGAAAGATTCTGCTCATCTTCAGGAAGAAGAGGCGTTACATCCACAGAAGGAACTAAGCGGACGCCCGGAACGCGAGCCCATGTACAGCAGCGAAGATGTGGATCCCGTGTTGAGGCTGATGAAGCCAATGCCCCGCTTCGGGGAATTCGAGATCGATCCTGTGTATCGTATCGTTTCGTATGACGCAGGGCACATTCTCGGTTCCTCTACCTTGGAATTGACCATTAATGAGAATGGAACCAAAAAGGTGGTGGTATTTTCCGGAGATATCGGGCGTTACGAGCAGCCCATTCTGAACGATCCGCACACGCCGCCCAGCGCCGCTGATGTTCTGATTTGCGAGTCTACTTACGGCGACCGCGAGCACCCCGGAGGCGATCCGGCCGTGCAGCTTGCGGATATTGTGAATCGCGTGACGCATCGTGGCGGGTCAATCATCATTCCGGCATTCGCCATCGGACGAACACAAACGTTTATGTATTACCTGCGACAGCTGGAAGTGGAAAACAAGATTCCGCGGTTGCCGGTATATGTGGATAGCCCGATGGCGCTGAGCGCGACAGATCTGTATCTGAAATATCCCGAAGATCACGATGTTGAGTACACGAAGATCGATGCGAGGGGCCAGGGCGACCCGCTAAGCGTTCGCGAATTTCATCTGGCACGCACAGTGGAAGAGTCAAAAGCGATAAATAATGTGCACACCCCGTGCATCATCGTATCGGCCAGCGGAATGGTGGCCGGGGGGCGTGTGCTGCACCATCTGGCACAACGGCTCCCAGACGGACGAAATGCCGTCATTCTGGCAGGGTTCCAAGCACAAGGGACACGTGGGCGCGCGCTGCAAGAAGGAGCCAAGACTTTGCGCTTGTTTGGGCAGGATGTGCCGGTGAACACAGAGATCATACAGATGAGCCAACTTTCGGCGCATGCTGGGAGGAGCGAGTTGCTTCGCTGGCTGAGCGGATTACCGGCGCCACCGAAACGAACTTATTTAACACATGGTGAACCTGTAGCCGCGCAGTCTTTACAAAAAGCGATCACCGAAAAGTTTTCTTGGAAGGCGTCGGTGGCGCGCTATCTGGACACCGTTGAAATCTAATGAGCAGCCGAATTATTTTCTTTCTGCGGGCGGAACTATTACCCGGCCAAGTCCGTCTATAAAGGCAAGACCACTCGCGGGGTAGGAGACCAACCACCACAGGGCAATCGACCGTCGGTCTCCTACCCTGGTAATTCGCAAGTTGGCGTTCCTATTCCCAAATTACGCCAGATTCATACTCAATTTAGAAGCAATTTACAGCTCCGATCGTGATGAGCCGATGTAATTCGCTAAATTTTGGCGTTTTTGCGGGAAATGATTGCGCAATCATGCATGTGCGCGGAAACCGGATAAGTGTTCAGGCAGGCGCGCCAACCGCTGTTCCGCCGCGGCCAGGGTAGATTCTTTCTTGCAGAAGGTGAATCGAACCTGGGAAGAGCCATCAGCGGAATTGCCGTAAAAACTCGAGCCGGGAACAACGGCGACTCCGACTTTTTCGACCAAAAATTTGGCGAAAGCTACATCGTTGGTTGTTTTTTCGGAGTTGCCGCGGCGGCCGCCATTAAAATCAAAACCGGAGATATCCGTCATGATGTAGTACGCACCGCGCGGCTTGAATACGGTGAAACCCGCAGCGGTGAGAATATTTAGTAACCGTTCGCGCTTCTCGTAGTAGCTCTTCGCTAAATTCTGATAGTAAGACTCGGGTGATTTGAGCGCCATTGCGCCGGCCTGTTGCAACGGAGCCGCAGCACCTACGGTCAGGAAGTCATGTACTTTGCGAATGGCTGCTGTGGCTTTGGCCGGTGCGATGGCCCAGCCGACCCGCCAACCGGTGACGCTATATGTTTTTGACATTCCATTGATGACGATGGTGCGGTCGCGCATGCCATCGATCTGCGCCATGGAAATGTGCTCGGCGCCGTCGTACAAAATATGTTCGTAGATTTCATCGGTGATGCAAAAGGCGTTCCAGCGGGAACATAGGCCGCTAATAAATTCCAGTTCGGCACGAGTAAAGACTTTGCCGGTGGGATTGTTTGGGGTGTTAAGGATGATCGCTTTTGTGTGCGGGCCGAATGCCGCGGCCAGTTCCCTTTCGTCATAGCTCCAATCGGGCGGACGCAATTTGACGAAGCGCGGAGTCGCGCCACTCAAGATGGCGTCAGGACCATAATTTTCGTAGTACGGCTCGAACACCACAATTTCATCGCCAGGATTGATGATGGCCATCATGGAGGACATCATCGCCTCGGTCGACCCGCAACAAATGGTGATTTCGCGTTCGGGATCGACGCGAATGCCCTGGGTGCGCTCAAATTTTTCTACAATGGCGTCGCGCAGCGCTTTCGCACCCCAAGTGATCGCGTACTGATTGATGTCGTCCGCGATGGCTTGGCGTGCGGCTTCTTTAATTTCCGCGGGCGCGGCAAAATCAGGGAAACCTTGCGACAGGTTGACGGCTTGATGTTCGAGCGCCAACCGCGTCATTTCGCGGATGACGGATTCAGTGAATTGCTCGGCTTTGGCCGACAGCATGCGCCGCGCCAGTTCGCCAGATGTATTGGTGGCCGACGTGTGACCCCCTCTTTTTTCTTGCTTAACGCAGTTTGCCGGATTCGGCGCGTTCTTCTATCCTGGCGCGACTGGAAGCCGCAGTTACGGGCGGACTCTGCGTAGCGCCAGAGCCATAAATGATCCTGTAGACGGCGGCATTGCGCAAGACGATTTGCACATATTCGCGCGTTTGCGTGAAGGGAATGGATTCGACGAGTTCGGGTATTTCCTCGTAATTGCGTTCAGCCTTCCAGAGAGCGATGCGATCTTCGCCGGCGTTGTAAGCAGCAGCGGCGTATTCAGGCGCGCCTGTAAGGCGGACGAGATTGGCGATGTACAACATTCCGAGCTGAAGGTTGTAGTTGGCGTCGTAAAGAAGCTTTTTGTTGTAATGAATCTTTAATTGCTTGGCGAGAATTTTGCCGGTTTTTGGCAACACCTGCATTAAACCGATGGCGTTGGCGTAAGACACGATGTCCGCTTGAAAGGTGGATTCCTGACGGATCAATCCCGCGGCAAACATGGGATCAAAATCGTTGCGCGCGGCTTCGCGACGTAGAGCCGCTTCGTACGGCAACGGATAGAGTGTTTTCCACACCGCCATGGGAGCGTCGGCTATTTTGCGCGATTCGAAATTCGGAAGAATGATGCGGCCGTAGGACATTCCGGCAGCGAAATGGCCCTGGTCAAAGGCCGCTTGGGCGGCTTCAAGCAGGAAACGAGGCGATGAAGTGGCAAAATAGGCGTTTTTTAATTCCAGTTCCGCGGACGCATCGAAGGCGATGATGCGCAGCGCCTGAGCTTTGGCCCAACGGTCGGCAGCGGAGGCAGGAATTGGTTCATCGAAGGCCCTCAAGGGAGACGGCTCAGGAATTTTTGCAAGAAAATCGGATGGATCTTCCTCACCGGATCCCAGCAGTTTTAGCCGACCCGCCGCGGCGTGCGCAAAATAAGTTTGCGGAAATCGCTCAATCGCTTTTTCGTAATCGCTGCGAGCATGGCCGGGATTGCCGCTGCGTTCGGCGCTGCGGCCGAGCCAGTACAACGCATCAACTGCATTGGCAGAGGTCGGATACTTCAACAGAAAACTGGTGAGGCGCTGATCCGCGTCTGGTTGTTTGCTCAGAAAAGCGATCCACGCAATGCGCCATTCGGCGTTGTACGCGTGTTTGCCTTCTGGAAATGCGTCCACCAGTCGCTGGTAATACGTGACTGCCTTCGGGCGGTCGAGCAAAACCCAGTAATAATTGCCGGCAGCCATCAGGGCTTCTTCGTTCCAGACACTCTTAGGATATTTCTGGGTGATGCTGTCGAGAGTAGCGAACATCTCCGATTCATTTTTTGCGGTGCGATATGCCTGCGATAGACCAAACAAACGTTCGGCATCGACTTCGGGATCGGATGTGGTTAGCGAAGAGAGCAGCGTAGGCGAGCCCTTAAGCTGAATCCTGGCTTGCGCTACGCGCAACTGCGCGCGCTGGCGCCTAGCACTGGCAGGATCGCCGACCATGGACAGAACCTTCTCGAATTCGGCGCGCGATTCTTTCCACTTGTGAGCGTCAAAAAATACTTGGGCGCGCTGTTCTTGCATTTCCGGGGTGGGACTAGAATATTCGCGGCCCAGCTCACGGGCGATTTGTGGCAAAGCGGTACCCGCGGCTTTCGCCTCATCGGACAAAGGATATTTGTAAAAGAGCGTTTGGCAATCTTTTGCGGCCCGCGGCAATTGATGGGCGATTTTGTAGGCTTGCGCGCGCTCCAGAAGCAAAACGGGCCTGCTGTTGGTCGAAGGATAAGCGTTCAAAGCTTCGATGGCGTCTTGTGCGTGGCCAGTATCACGAGCCGTCGGGGCGTAAGCCTCTAAAAATTGTTCGCGCATGGCGCTATTGGGATATTCCTGCTGAAACGTTTGCAGGTCGGCGAAGGCTCCCCCCATATTTTTTTGCGCCCGCTTAGCTTGCGCCGACCAGTACAAAACATAATCGCTGAGAAGAGCATCTTTTTTTGCTTTTGCGAACCAGTTCAGCGCCTGCGGCAGATGATTCTTGCTGTAGTCCTCGTAACCAAGTGCCAGGGCCGCACGCGCGCCCCAAACCGTGGAGGTGTTTTTTGTAGCGAAAGAGGAAAGCTTTTCGTAGGCACCCGGCCCCGCGGTGTGCAGCCCGCGAGTGAGCGAAGCCAGCTCGGTTTGAGCTGCCGCATCGCCCGGCGTCGGAGAAGTAATTTCCGGCGCAGAAGTGGTCACTCCACAGTCCGCTTTGCACGGAACGGCTTTAGGCTTCTTTGATTTTTTCTTTGAATGTGTTCGACTTTTAGTTTGCGGAGGTGACTGCGCAAAGACAACGCTGGCATCACCGAACAAAAGCGAAATACTTAGGCAAAGCGCAGCCGTCCGCGTAAAAAAGACTGCCGGTAAATGTTGGCGGAAGCAAAAATTCACGGGGAAACGGTCTAGCGATCTACCGATGATGCGCGTGGATCGCGTAAGGATACTCACCAAGAGCATGCGCGTCGCCATCGGCGAGAATCTCGACCATCCAGCGATAGAAGTAGTCCACCGGATGATCCATGATGGGGCGGAAACGGCGATCGTATTCTCGATGAGCTTTTTCAATGTCGTCACGCAGTCTAACGCACAAATCCTTATTTTCGCGGCCTAGACGCACGGCCTCGGGGCGGAGCATTTTGATGTCTTGCATGGAGACTTTAGCAACACGATTAGCGCGACGATGTAATTCCTGCTCCTCGGCGGACAGTTGATTAACGTCAAAATCGCCTTCCACCTCCACTTCAACGTCTTCCGGAAATGGCCCGGGTTGTGGAACCTCTAGAGGCGCATGCTCGGGCGCAAGATTCTGAGGTTGGTGCGACGGTTCAGGCTTAATCTTAGGATGAGCTGCTGGCGCGAACCCGTTGCTTGGGGCAGATTCCGCAGGGCTAACTGGTGCTATCGGCTCCGATAGCGAAGGTTTTGCCGGCGCGGGCTCATGTGCAGCCGGGACAGTTGGCGTTTCGCGCGCAGGCGCGATGGCCTGGGACTGGCGCACTGACTCCGCGCTGATGGCGCTGGTCAACCGAGTCATCTCCGCTTCAAGTGGTGAACGCGGGCTCGGATTAAGAGTTATAGCAACAAATCGCGAAAGAACTTCCAACGCTGCGGCAATGGAGGCAGCAGTGGATTGCGCGCGCAACATCGGCGGCAACGCGTTGGTGGGCTTGCTGCTGGCGCAGGCGGCGACCACATCATTAACGGCTTGATTCAGCTCGTCAGTGGTGCGCTGGATGCTCTCCAGGTTATCCCGAATCGCGCGCGAAACAGCTTGCTCGATGGCAGTAGGCTCTTGTGGCATAGACATTTGAGGGCACAAGCGGCAAAAATGCCCTGTTTTGTGATTTTGGGAGTTGCACGGTTGAGAGTCAATCGCCTGCGAAGAGGCGTGTGCCTAATTGTTTCTTATGCGTTTAGCCTGGAAGACGGCCAAGACTGCAAGGCGATGCCAATGACGCGATGTAGCTGCCTGCGAGTGGCTCCGCTCACAGCTTGAACGGACATTCCTTGGGTCATAGTCACAATGTAGCGTGCGAGGCTGACGGGGTTGGCTTCCAAGGGCAAATCGCCTTCCATCCTGGCTCGGTTCAAGCGTCCGCGAAGCGCGGCTTCTCCTGCCATACGACGCGAAATTAATTCCTTGCGCACGCAATCGGCGCCGTCTCCGCAGGCCAGAGCACTTTGTACCAATAAACATCCACGCGGATTACCTGGAGAGGTCAGCAGGTCAGCTGCACCGTAAAGCAGACGTTCGACAACCGCACGGCTGGTGGGTTCTTGGAGAGCAGCTGTGGAATACGAAGCCGGGCCTTCTGCATAGCGGTCGAGAACCTTTCGGAATAGTCGCTCCTTGTCGCCGAAGGCGGCATAGAGGCTGGGCCGATTAATACCCATGGCTTTGGTAAGGTCGGAGAGCGAAGCTCCTTCATAGCCCTTGCGCCAGAAGACATCCAGGGCACGATCCAGCGCTTTACTCGTGTCGAATGAGCGCGGACGGCCGGCAGCCTTGGATAGACTCTTGGTCTTCATATGGCTAGTATACAAGACTTTAATACCAATCGGTACAAAACCTATACCCAATAGAGGAGCCGTCGCATCTGTACTGGCAGGTACAGAAACTCAACAAAGGAGGATTTATGTCGCAACGATTGACGGGGAAGGTAGCAGTGGTTACCGGAGCGTCCAAAGGGATTGGAGCTGCGATTGCAAAGCATCTGGCAGCGGAAGGCGCATCCGTAGTGGTGAACTATTCATCCAGCAAGGAAGGCGCAGACCGGGTGGTCAAGGAGATCAGCGGAAAAGGCGGCAAAGCGATCGCTGTTCAGGCTAACGTCTCAAAACAAAAAGAGATTGAGCGCCTGTTCGCGGAAGCAAAAAAGGCCTACGGCAAACTGGACATTCTGGTCAACAACGCGGGAGTTTACGAATTCTTGCCGTTGGAAAACGTTTCAGACGATCACTTCCACAGACTGTTTGATCTCAACGTGCTTGGGCTGCTGCTTACTTCTAAAGAGGCGGCGAAGCATTTTGGCCCGGATGGCGGCAGCATCATAAATATAAGCTCGGTAGCAGGGATAATCTCTCCAGCAAGTGCTTCCGTATATGCTTCTACAAAGGCGGCCGTGGACAGTGTGACGCGGTCTCTGGCCAAAGAATTTGGAGCCCGCAAAATTCGAGTGAACTCTATCAACCCAGGCCTCGTGGAAACGGAAGGCGTGCATACCGTGGGATTCAACGAGGGTGATTTTCGGAAGGCTTTTGAAGCGCAGTCTCCGCTGGGGCGCATCGGGCAGCCAGAAGACATCTCACCGGCCGCGGTTTTTCTGGCATCCGGAGAATCTTCCTGGATTACCGGCGAAACGCTGGTGATTGCGGGCGGAGTTCGCTAAGAATCGCACGCGTCGCGTTGCGCGATAGAAGGCGCAATGTACGCTGGCCATTTGCGCATGTGGCGACCCCAATCGACGAGTCGCCACATGTCATTTGGGCCGGGTGATATAATAGGGTTGTAGCGAGTCGTAGCAAAATGGGGGCGACACGGTTTCGACGGAAGCTGTCGCGGCCCGAAGGCATGCCGGGGGCCACCTGCCCGTAATCTGGTGGAAACTAGAACTGCCAACAACAACTTGGCACTTGCTGCTTAATTAATT
>Ga0182024_10002368_pt1 | contig 46940 bp, 37 predicted proteins | sample P32metaG_FD_120480 | JGI IMG/M metagenome (GOLD analysis project Ga0182024, IMG submission 120480) | Permafrost microbial communities from Stordalen Mire, Sweden - P3-2 metaG (Illumina Assembly) | ecosystem: Environmental > Terrestrial > Soil > Wetlands > Permafrost | place: Sweden: Stordalen... | reverse complement strand
TCCTGATCCACGAGAAGAAGATCAGCAACATGAAGGACCTGCTGCCGGTACTGGAGCAGATCGCGCGTTCGGGCAAACCGCTGTTGGTCATCGCCGAGGAAGTGGAAGGCGAAGCGCTGGCCACACTCGTCGTGAACAAGCTGCGCGGCACGTTGAATGCCTGCGCGGTGAAGGCTCCGGGCTTCGGCGATCGCCGCAAGGCGATGCTCGAGGACATCGGGATCCTGACCGGCGGCCAGGCGATCTTCGAAGAGACCGGGATTAAGCTGGAAGGCGTCCAGTTGAAGGACCTCGGCCGGGCGAAGCGCGTCACGGTCGACAAAGACAACACCACGATCATCGACGGCGCGGGCACGGCCAAGACGATCGAGGGCCGCATCAAGCAGCTGCGCGCGCAGATCGAGGAAACCACCTCGGACTACGATCGCGAGAAGTTGCAGGAGCGGTTGGCGAAGCTCGCCGGCGGCGTGGCGATCATCAAGGTCGGCGCGGCGACCGAGACCGAGATGAAGGAAAAGAAGGCTCGCGTCGAGGATGCTCTGCATGCCACGCGCGCGGCTGTCGAAGAAGGCATCGTTCCGGGCGGCGGCGTGGCGTTACTGCGCGCGGCATCGGCTCTGGACGGCCTCAAAGTGGAAGGCGATGAGAAGATCGGATACGACATCATCCGCCGCGCGTGCGAAGAGCCGGTTCGCCAGATTTCTGGCAACGCGGGCTTTGAAGGCGCGATCGTGATCGAGAAGATCCGCGCGAACAAGGATCCTCACTACGGGTTCAACGCCGCGACCGCGGTGTATGAGGACCTGGTGAAGTCCGGCGTCATCGATCCGACCAAAGTAACGCGGTCGGCCTTGCAGAACGCATCGTCGATCAGCGCGCTGATGCTGACGACCGAAGCGATGATCTGCGAGATTCCCGAGAAGAAGTCGGCGCCGCAGGGCGGTGGTGAGCACGGGCCGGGGATGGAATACTAAGAAGTAGCCAGTACCCAGTAGCCAGAAGAGGCCGTCCGAGAAATCGGGCGGCCTTTTTGCGTTTCGTTAGCAGGTGGGAAGCGAGCCTTGGCTCGTCTGGCGGCAAGATCGCACTCATGCCGCCGGGCAATTCACATAATGGCACAATAACGCTATGCTTGATATCATTTCTTGAAGCTGTATACTGCTGATTCAATTGATGTGAAATGTACACCAAGCAAAGCAATTGTGTTTATATCGTGTCCTTAGGCTTGCCCGTACCGTTTTCTGCCGCTTGAGGCCGAGGGAGTGCCGACGACTCGTCCGGGAGTGCCTTTACCGAGTCGAGCACCGCTCTTCATCTTTTCCCCAATATTAATGATATTTTTCTGATTCCCTTCGCCCCATTGTCTAGCAGGTGGGAAGCGAGTCTTGGCTCGTCTGGCGGCAAGATCGCACTCATGCCGCCGAGTAATTCACATAATGGCGTAAGAAGGCTATGCTTGATATCATTTCTTGAAGCTGTATACTGCTGATTAGATTGATGTAAAATATGCATAAAGCCAAGCAATCGTGTTTATGTCGTGTCTTTAGATTTGCCCGTACCGTTTTCTGCCGCTTGAGACCGAGGGAGTGCCGACGACTCGTCCAGGAGTGCCTTTACTGAGTCGAGCACCGCTCTTCATCTTTTCCCCAATAATTAGGACGTCTGTGGACACACGTAGCGAGTCCTCGCTATCGTTACCTAGTAGCGAAACAATGTTCGCCACACCATTCCTCGGCTTCCGTAGCCGCGATGCATTTATGTTCTTGACTATTTCTATTCTTGATGTATCATACAAGCTATGGGCGACGATATCCTGTCTGTCACGGTTACTGTTGGATCAAAAGAAATAACCCTGAAAGGTCCGAAGGACTTTGTTACAGAAGAAGTCCGACGCCTTACCTCAAGCGATGAACCAGGCGCTTCCGCCCTCGGGGCCAAACCAAATGAGCTGCCTAGCGGGCGGCTGACGGAGCGAGATCTGATCCGTTCCAAAGCGCCGCATGGACATGCGGAAACAGTCACGGTCCTTGGGTACGCCCTTGTACAAGCTGGCGCCACGGAGTTTGGTGAAACGGAGATTAAAAAAGCATATCTGAGGGCTCACGTCAGGCCTCCTAAAGTTATCGCCCAAGCGTTGCGAGACGCCAAAAACAAGTACGACTTTCTAAAAGCCGGTACCACGAAGGGTAACTACTCTTTGACAGACCATGGTGAGCGCACCGTTATTTTCGATTTACCTAGGCAGAAAGGTGGCTGAGTATGACTGATCGGGAAATCTTCCGTGTGCGAATTAGAAGGGCCGATTACGAGGTGGAAGTTGAGAGCAGCGACAAGAGATACGTCGATGAGAAGCTGAGGGAGCACCTAGGCTCGGCCACACCCACCGTGCTCGCAACCAATGCACCTCCAGTGAATGAAGGGCCTCGTCCCACAAGCCTAAAGGAATTTGCCGCTCGCGTGCGGCCCGATAAGAAGGTTGAAATCGCTGCTTCAGTTGCCTATTACCTTGAACACCTTATAGAAGTGCCGGTCACCCACTGGAAGCCCGAGGACGTTGCTTCCCGCTTCACTGAGATTCGAAAAGAACGGCCCAAGAATATGCCGAACCTGCTTAAGAGCAGCCTGTACTTTATGCAAGCCGACGAGAAAGGATGTTACAAGCTAACCGACACCGGCATCCTGTGGGTGCGCGGAAGATTGGAGACCAGTGAGGGGCAAGGTTGAAGCGGGATTGCGACAATCGGGCGTTCCAGACGCGATCGCGGAGGCGCTTCTAGAAGCGCATTTCGAGCTTAAGGAAGCCTTCTTCTTTGGCAAATTTCGCCCCTCTGAGCTAGAAGCGGGCCGATTTACAGAAGCCGCGATAAGGGTGGTCCAACATCTGGCGAAAGGTCAACATTCTCCCCTTTCCAAACCGCTTCCTCCCTTTGACGACGTGGTCAAGGAGCTCGAAAGACTCCCGGGAACGATCCATGACTCACTGCGGATCCACATACCTCGAACCCTCTGGGCGGTTTACGGTGTCCGAAATCGTCGCAATGTTGGCCACATTGGCGGCGACGTAAATCCAAATCGTCCGGACGCCAATTTCGTAATGACCTGCTGTGACTGGGTCCTCGCTGAGCTTGTACGTTTGACGTTTAAATGTCTTTTGGCAGAGGCACAGGCGATTGTGGACGGCTTAGTCGAACTGCGCCTTCCAGTCATTCAAGAGATTAACGGATTTCCTAAGCTACTCGACACATCTTTCTCAGTTCCGCAAAGAATACTGGCGCAGCTGTACCGCCGAGGCTCACTAGGTGCTTCAGTCGAGGAACTAAGGGAATGGCTGAAGAAGGTCAAGGGGCCTGCGTTTTCAATGGCGCTGGTTCGGCTCGAGCACGATAAGGCTTTTATTCATCGTGATGGGGATCAGACCTTCATTACTGCGTCTGGAGCGCAGCAAATTGAGGCCGCGGTCCTTTCCTCTCAATCGACCTCCAGCTTCAGGACCTAAGGTTCAAGCACGTGATTCTCAGCTATCGAGACAGGAACACGAAGACGTTCGCCCTCGGGAGCAGGGTCAAGGCGTTTTCCGGAATCGAACGTTCTGCTCGAATGAGGCTGGACCGCTTGGAATCAGCGACGTCACTCAGGGATCTTGCCGCCTTGCCGGGAAATCGATTCGAGGCCCTCGCCGGCAATCGAAAGGGGCAGTATAGTATTCGCATCAACGATCAATGGCGAATTTGCTTCCAATGGCTGGATCAGGAGCCGGGGCCGTCGAACGTCGAGATTGTCGATTATCATTAGAAGAGTGAAGATTGCAGCCATTCATCCTGGGGAACACCTCGCTGAGGAATTGGAAGCCCTTCAAATGAGCGCGGCGGAACTGGCGCGCAAGCTTGACGTCCCGGCCAGTCGCGTCACGCAGATATTGAACGGGACGCGCTCCATTACCGGCGATACGGCGCTACGACTTGCTCATTTCTTCGGAACAAGCGCGCAATTCTGGCTCAATTTGCAGGCTCTCTACGATCTTCGGACGGCAAAGGAGAAAGCCGGGAAGTCGATCGCGGCCCTTCCCAGGCTGAGACGCCGCGATGCCATTCCCGCGTAGGCGTTAAAATAAAAAGCCGCATCTCTTTATATGAAAAGTTCCCGGACATCTGCCACGTTAGCTCGTTCCGTCGCTGAACCTTTGAGCCGTAATACTCACCTGCTTGCCTGGGTCGAGAAGATGGCACATCTTACCAGGCCTGAGTCGATTCACTGGGTCGATGGCTCCAAGGAGGAGTTTGACGAGCTCTGCTCTCAGATGGTGGAGAGCGGCACGTTTATCAAGTTGAACGAAAAGCTCTGGCCGGGATGTTTTTATGCGCGCTCCGATGCGAACGATGTCGCGCGGGTGGAGGATCGGACGTTCATTTGCTCGCTTTCGAAGGAAAACGCGGGGCCGACCAACAACTGGGAGCCTCCGTTCGAGATGCGCAAGAAGATGAAGGCCCTTTTTAAGGGTTCTATGCAAGGGCGTACAATGTACGTTCTTCCGTTCAGCATGGGGCCGGTGGGGTCGCCGATGTCGCAGATCGGCGTGCAGTTGACTGATTCGCCGTATGTGGTGGTCAACATGCGCATCATGGCGCGCATCGGCCTCGCTGTGTTTCAGGAAATCGATAAGGACGTGAAGCGCGTGGTGCCGTGCATGCACTCGGTGGGCGCGCCGCTCGCGCCGGGGCAGCAGGACGTGACTTGGCCTTGTAACCAAGAAAAGTACATCGTTCATTTTCCGGAGACGCGCGAGATCTGGTCCTACGGCTCGGGCTACGGCGGGAACGCTCTGCTGGGGAAAAAATGTTTCGCGCTGCGCATCGCTTCGAACATCGCTCGGGACGAGGGATGGATGGCGGAGCACATGCTGATTGTCGGCGTCGAGGATCCGAAGGGCGAGAAAACCTACGTCGCCGCGGCGTTTCCCAGCGCTTGCGGAAAAACGAATTTCTCGATGCTGATTCCGCCGGAGGGGTTTGAGGGCTGGAAGGTCTGGACCGTCGGCGACGATATCGCCTGGATCAAACCGGACGCGAACGGGCTTCTCCACGCCATCAATCCGGAGGCGGGATTCTTCGGCGTCGCGCCGGGGACGTCGAAGAAGACGAATCCGAACGCGATGGCCGCGCTGGCGAAGAACACGATTTTCACCAACGTCGCGCTTACGCCTGATGGTGGCGTCTGGTGGGAAGGCATGACCGACGAGCCTCCGGCTGAATGCATTGATTGGCAGGGCGAGAAATGGACGCCGGCGATTGCGAAGGAGACTGGCGCGAAGGCGGCGCATCCGAACGCGCGCTTCACCGCGCCCGCGTCACAGTGCCCGACCATCGATCCGGATTGGGAGAATCCGAACGGCGTGCCGATCAGCGCGCTGATCTTCGGCGGCCGCCGCGCGACCACGATGCCGCTGGTGTATCAGGCGTTCAACTGGACCTCCGGCGTGTACATCGGCGCCACGATGGGTTCGGAAATGACTGCTGCCGCGGCCGGCACCATCGGTAAGGTGCGGCGCGATCCCATGGCCATGCTGCCTTTCTGCGGGTATCACATGGGCGATTATTTCCGCCACTGGATCACTATGCGGCGCTCTCTGAGCGAGACGCCGCAGATTTATCACGTCAACTGGTTTCGCAAGGATGCCGATGGCAAGTTCATGTGGCCTGGGTTCCGCGAGAACATGCGCGTACTGAAGTGGATCGTCGACCGGGCGCACGGGCGCGGCAAGGCGAGGGAGACTCCGATCGGCTGGATGCCTCAGTACGGCGATATCGATTGGAACGGGCTCGACTATCCGAAGGAAAAATTCGACGAGATGCAGGCGTTCGACAAAGATGCCTGGCGCAGCGAAGTGATCGGCCACGAGGAACTATTCATCGAGTTGCACGACCATCTGCCGTCGGAGATGGTGTATGAGCGCGAACTGCTGATTTGCAGGCTGTAAGGAAAAAAGGTTTCTCTTTGCGCCTTGGCGCCTTGGCGTGAATATTTTTATTTGTCTTTCTTCGTTAGCCACTCGACAATTTTGTTCGGCGGAAACGCGAACAGGGTAATCGCCACGGCCACAATAAAAAAGACAAAGATCAGTACAGCCAACGCCATAACTGTAGGCTAGCAGCTTTGCGAAGTTCTTAGCGTGTCTTTATGACTTCTTTACGCGTCCCGGCATACCTTGGAATTGTATGGCCGATCTATTCTATGTCGCAGTGGGCCTCGCGTTTTTCGCCGCCTGCTGGTACCTGACTAAAGCGTGTGAAAAGTTGTAATTTATGGACTACCTGTTAGCCGGAATCGCGGCGTTTTTCCTGTTTCTCTACCTGATCTTTGCGCTTCTTAAACCGGAGCGATTCTAAAAGAACTCCCATGACAGCCAACGGATTTCTGCAAATAGCAGTGTTCTTTGTCCTGATTCTCGCCTTCGCGAAGCCGATGGGCGCGTACATGACAAAAGTGTTCGCGGGAGAGAGGACGTTTCTTCATCCCGTTCTCAGGCCACTCGAAAAAGTCTGCTACGTCCTGTGCGGCGTGAAGGAAAATGTCGACCAGCGCTGGACGCAGTACGCCGCCAGCATGATCGCCTTCAGCTTTTTCAGCTTTCTGATCCTTTATGTGTTGCAGCGGCTGCAAGGCGTGCTGCCGTTTAATCCGATGGGATTCTCCACCGCGCACGGCCCCGCGGGCGCGACGGCGATGACGCCGGACCTGGCTTTTAACACCGCGGTCAGCTTCACGACCAATACGAATTGGCAAAATTACTCCGGCGAATCCACGCTCAGCTACCTGGTGCAGATGGCCGGGCTGACGATGCACAATTTCGCGTCGGCCGCTGTCGGCATGGCGGTGGCCGTGGCGCTGGTTCGCGGCTTCGCGCGGCAGCAGGCGAATGCGATCGGAAACTTCTGGGCGGACATCGTTCGCGCGACGGTCTACGTGCTGCTGCCCCTCTCGATCGTGGTCGCGCTGTTCTTCTGCTCCCAGGGAGTGATTCAAAATCTGCATCCTTATACAACGGCGACGGGCCTGGAAGGAACGGCGCAGACCATCGCACAAGGGCCCGTGGCATCGCAGGAAGCCATCAAGATGCTGGGCACCAACGGCGGAGGATTTTTCGGCGGCAACTCCGCGCATCCTTTTGAAAACCCCACGCCGCTGACGAATTTCGTGCAAATGCTGCTGATTTTCCTGATTCCCGCGGGGTTGACGTATACGTTCGGTCAGATGACTGGCGATACGCGGCAGGGTTGGGCATTATTCGCCGCCATGAGCCTCATGTTCCTGGCCGGCGTTTTCGTCCTCTACGGCGCGGAAGCGTCCGGCAATCCCATTCTTCAAAAGCTGGGGATCGCGCAGGGCAACATGGAGGGCAAGGAAGTTCGCTTCGGCATCGCGGCCAGCAGCCTGTTTGCGACCGTGACCACCGATGCGAGCTGCGGCGCAGTCAACGCCGCGCACGACAGTTTGACGCCCATTGGCGGCCTGGTTCCTCTGTTCAACATGCAAGTGGGCGAAGTGATTTTCGGAGGCGTCGGCGCAGGGCTTTACGGCATGCTGCTGTTCGCGATCCTCGCCGTGTTCATCGCCGGGCTGATGGTGGGGCGCACGCCGGAATATCTGGGCAAGAAGATCGAAGGCAAGGAAGTGAAGATGGCGATGATGGCTCTCATTGCCACTTCCAGCGTGATTCTGTTGTTTAGCGGCATCGCGACTTACGGAGTCGGGCTCGGCGCGCTTGGCAATAGCGGGCCGCACGGATTCGCGGAAATTCTTTATGCCTTCTCGAGCTCCGCAGCCAATAACGGCAGCGCCTTTGGAGGCCTCAGCGCGAACACGGCGTGGTACAACATGACCCTCGGTATCACCATGCTGGTGGGCCGGTTCCTGATCATTATTCCCATGCTGGCCGTGGCCGGCAGTCTTGCCTCGAAGAAGCGAGTCCCGGTTACCAGCGGCACTTTGCCCACGCACGGCGCGCTGTTTGTCGGGCTGCTGATCGGAACCGTGGTGATCGTCGGCGCGCTGACATTTTTCCCGGCGCTTTCTTTGAGTCCCATTGTCGAGCATCTGTTGATGCAGGCAGGGAGGACATTCTAATGGAAGACCAGACAGAACTGCTCCCCAAGAAGCTGGCCCATGCGCGGCCGTTGTTCGATCCGCAGATTATCGGCCGCGCCACCAAGGAATCCTTCGTCAAGCTCAACCCGGCCGCGCTGGCGAAGAATCCGGTGATTTTCGTGGTCGAGGTAGGCGCCGCCATCACCACTATTTTGCTGGCGCACGATATTGTCAAGGGCGCGGCCGCCATCGGCTTCACGCTGCAAATCGCCATCTGGTTGTGGTTCACCGTGCTGTTCGCGAACTTCGCCGAAGCCATGGCGGAGGCGCGCGGGAAAGCGCAGGCCGATTCGCTGCGCAAGACCAAGTCCGACGCTTTGGCAAAGCGCTGCACCGCCTCGGGCAAGATCGAGGAAGCGCCCGCTTCGGCGCTCCGTGCGGGCGATATTGTTCTCTGCGACGCGGGCGACATCATCCCCGGCGACGGCGATGTGATCGAAGGCATCGCCACGGTGGATGAATCGGTCATCACGGGCGAAAGCGCGCCCGTCATCCGCGAATCGGGAGGCGACCGCAGCGCCGTCACCGGCGGCACCAAGGTTCTTTCGGACCAGATCAAAATTCGCATCACGTCGAATCCCGGCGAGACGTTTCTCGACCGCATGATCGCGCTGGTGGAGGGTGCGGAGCGGCAGAAAACTCCCAATGAGATCGCGCTGAACATCCTGATCGCCGGCCTGACGCTGATTTTCCTTCTCGCCGTGGTCACGCTTCAGCCGTTCGCGAAGTACGCCGTCGACCAATCCCATCAGGGCTCGATTCCATCGGTCGCCGTGCTGGTTTCGCTGCTGGTCTGCCTGATTCCGACCACCATCGGCGGCCTGCTCTCGGCCATCGGCATCGCGGGCATGGATCGCGTAATGCAGCACAACGTGCTGGCCATGAGCGGCAAGGCGGTCGAAGCGTCGGGCGACGTCAACACGCTGCTGCTCGATAAAACCGGCACCATTACCATCGGTAACCGCCAGGCGGTGGAGTTCGTCCCCGTCGGAGGAGTCACCGAAGCCGATCTGGCCGATGCCGCGCAGTTGTCGAGCCTGGCCGATGAAACGCCGGAAGGCCGCTCCGTCGTCGTGCTGGCGAAAACAAAATACGGTTTGCGCGGGCGCGAAGTGGCCAGCCACGAAGCCACGTTTATTCCGTTCTCCGCGTACACCCGTATGAGCGGCGTGGATCTCGACGGCCGCTCGCTGCGCAAGGGCGCCAGCGAATCGGTCGCGAATTTCGTGCGCGAACAAGGAGGCGTGGTGCCCCCCGATCTGACGGAGGCCTGCTCGCGCATTTCACGCCAGGGCGGAACGCCTTTGGCCGTCGCCGACGGGCCGCGCGCGCTGGGCGTGATTCATCTGAAGGACGTGGTGAAGGGCGGCATGAAGGAGCGGCTCGCCCAGCTCCGCACCATGGGCATTCGCAGCGTCATGATTACCGGCGACAATCCGTTGACTGCCGCCGCCATCGCGGCTGAGGCAGGCGTCGACGATTTTCTGGCCCAGGCGTCGCCCGCGGACAAGCTGAATTACATCAAGAAGGAGCAGACCGACGGCCGGTTGGTCGCGATGACCGGCGACGGCACCAACGACGCTCCGGCGCTGGCGCAGGCTGATGTCGGCCTGGCCATGAACACGGGCACGATGGCCGCGAAAGAGGCGGGCAACATGGTCGACCTCGATTCCAACCCGACTAAGCTGATTGAGGTCGTCGCCATCGGCAAGCAGCTGCTGATCACGCGCGGCGCGCTGACCACGTTTTCCATCGCCAACGACGTCGCGAAATATTTCGCCATCATTCCGGCGATGTTCATGAGCACCTACCCCGCGCTCAAAAGCCTCAACATCATGGGCCTCCATACCAAGGAGAGCGCCATCCTCTCTGCGGTAATCTTCAACGCGCTGATCATCATTGTGTTAGTCCCCCTTGCTTTGCGCGGGGTCCGTTATCGACCGGTGAGCGCGGCCTCCCTGTTGCGCCGCAATCTGCTGATCTACGGCCTGGGCGGCGTGATCGCGCCTTTCCCGGGAATCTGGGCCATCGATCAAATCGTCCACGCGCTGGGCCTTGCATAGGAGATATATATGTGGCGACAAATGCTTCCCGCACTTCGCATGACTTTAGTTTTTACCGTGCTCACCGGCCTGATCTATCCTGGCATCGTCACGGGCCTCTGCCAGATGTTGTTCCCGAATCAGGCCAACGGCAGTCTCATTTATAAGGATGGTCGCGTTGTAGGCTCCGCGTTGATCGGCCAGAACTTCACTAAGCCCGAATACTTTCAACCGCGCCCATCGGCGGCCGGCAACGGTTACGACGCCACGGCGTCCAGCGGTTCGAATCTTGGACCAACCAGCCAGAAACTGGTCGATCGCGTAAAAGCCTCGGCCGACAAATTTCACAAGGAGAATCCGAATTTCAGCGGAATCATCCCGACAGATCTGCTCACCGCCAGCGGCAGCGGCCTCGATCCGCACTTGAGCCCGGAATCCGCCGATGCGCAGGTGGAACGCATCGCGCAAGCGCGCGGCGCGAGCCCGCAGGAGATTCGAAGTCTGGTCGCGCAACTCACCGAAGCCCGCGATCTGGGATTCCTGGGCGAGCCTCGCGTCAACGTCCTGAAGCTCAATCAAGCTCTGGACGCAAAATTTCCGCGCAAGTAATCACGCCGAATAAAGATCGCCAGCCAGATATTTGAGGCCGCTATCGACTGCCACGGTTACCACCGTCGCGTCCGGCCCCAGTTCTTTAGCCAGCTGAATCGCCGCGACAACATTGAGCCCGGTCGACGTACCGGCGAAAATTCCCTCTTCCATCGCCAGCCGACGCGCCATAGCTCGCCCTTCCTCTTCATCAATCGCGCGCGCCTCGTCGTAATCCTCGCGCTTCAGATGAGGGGGCCAGAACCCCGCTCCCGTTCCTTCCACGCGATGCGCGCCGGCCTTGCCCGTGGTGATCAATGGCGACCCCGCGGGCTCCAGCGCGACGATCCGCGCGCGGCATCCGGCTGCCTTGAATGTTCGCGACACACCGACGATCATGCCGGCCGTGCCCACCGCGCCGCAAAAGGCCGCGATTCCCGTGCCCAACTCGTCCAACACTTCGCGTGCGATGCCCGCGTAGCCTTCCAGCACATCGTCGTTATTGAACTGGTCCGACCAGAACGTATCCGGCTGCGCAGCCTGCCGCGCGATCTCCTCTTTCATGCGCACCCACAGGTCCGGCGTGATGGCGCCGTTCACGCTGGGAACCACGATCGGCTCCGCGCCCATCGCCCGCATGGTGTCCAGTTTCTCGCGCGAAAACGCGTCGGAAGAAACCGGCGTGAAGCGGTATCCTTTCACCGCGCAGACCATCGCCAGGGAACTGCCCGTGCTGCCTCCGGTGTATTCCACCACGCGCACGCCGGGCTTCAACACTCCGCGCCTCTCCGCGCCGTCGATGATGGAGAGCGCCATCCGGTCCTTATAAGAACCAGTGGGATTGTAGTATTCGAGCTTGATGAAAATGCTCGCGGCATCCGGCGGCGCGACGCGCTGGAGCCGCACCAGGGGCGTCTTGCCGATCGCTTCCAGCAGAGTGTGCATCAGTTATCCACCACCGCCGCGCAGCCGACGGAGATCAGCAATCCCTTGGGAAGAGGCACTTGCATGGTCATGCGCGCGGGTGGATTCTTCGGGAAAAATTCCGCGAACGCGGCGTTGACCATGGGGAAGTTGGCGATGTCGGAAACCAGCGCCGTGGTATTCACTACCAGGTCCAGATGGCTGCCTCCAGCCCGCAGCACGGTGTCGAGGTTTCGGAAAACCTGACGGAGCTGTGTTTCAAAATCGGGGCCCGCGGCTTCGCCCGTAGCAGGATCGACTCCCGGCTGGCCGGAGACGAACAGCAGCCCCCCGCCGCGCACCGCCTGCGAATAAGGCCCGATCGTCTTCAGTCCCGGAACGACAATCACCTGTTTGTTCACCGGTTCTCCTCCGCTCAATGTTGTATCGTAATCAGCGTCGCTGCCTGCGTCGCCGCGCCGCCGTAGACCGCCAGTATCAGTTTCATCTGTATCATCATCGCTCAAACCCTATTGACAAATACAAGGTTGAGGAGCATATTTTAGTTGGATCTGAGATGTAGTAATGTACCGGCCAATGAGGCCGGAGTGGTTTGAAAGGGGGCCCTTGGATAATCCACCCAACCTAAGTCAAAGGGCGGCGAAACTCAAGTCTCTTCACCAGCAGTAAGGATCGCGAACGGCCGGATCATCCAAATAGGGAGCGCCCAAGGCGCATTGTGATGGCGTCAACGTAAGATCCGGGGTGAAATCCTGGGAACGCCGCCCTTTTTCATTCTCCTTGTACAATTCCCTCCCACTACTCTATAACTTCTTGATTTTGATTTGCCCGTGTGGGGCAGGCGGTTCCGCCAGGCAATCGGCGTGTAACTAGTTAGCTACCGCGTGAACGATGAAGCGGCGCGGGGCGTTGCCGATGTATTGGAAAGGGAAGCAGGTCACGATGGTCAGTGTTTCGCCTCCCTCCGATTTCAATACTTCGACGTTGTCCGGTTCCACCACCCTGAGCGATTCGACGGTGTAGCGAAAACGCCCGGAGTGCGTCGTGAAATCGATCTCATCATTCGGCTGGAGATCCTTCAGCGCTCGAAAAAAAGTGTCGCGATGCCCGGCGACGCCGATGTTTCCCGTTTCGCCTGGAAACGCAGTACCTGGGATGTGCCCGACGGCTCGTGAAAGCGTGACATCGTCTACCCCCTCTTCGACGATTGCCGAAAGATGAAGACGAGGGATGGAGATGCGGCCGATCACGCTCGCCGAGCCTGAGTTCTTTGGCGCGGGCGCGCCATGATCGGGGTCGGGCAGCAAGACCGGAAGAGCCGGCGGCCTTTCTTCAATCACCGGCGCCGGCGCCTCGTGATCGAATTTCCAGCCTTCGTAAATTTGATATGTGGTTCGGTACAGGTAGGAGTAGCAATAAATTCCCAGGCAGGCCAGTCCTAGGAGGAGCAGAAAAATGCGAGCCACGCGGCGGGCTCGCGCCGGTGGAAGTATGATCTTCAGCTTCACGGCCGCTCAGGTAGCAGATAGCTGGTGCGCGCGTGGACAACAAGCTTCCGGTCTCCCACTCCTTTGACGGAGACCTTGATGGTCCGAAGTGAGCTCTTGCCGTCGGATCGGACGGGCACATATCCGATGGCGTAGCGATTCCGAATATCTTTGGCGATTCCACGGCAGATCTCCGGCAGTTCCAGAAGGTCCTGGGGAAGGTAAGCCACCCCTCCACTGATCGCGGCGAGGCGGCGGAGCAGCCCTGGATTGCGATCCGGATCCTGGGCGTCGAAGACGCCGATCATGTACAGGATCGCGCGGGTTGACCGGACGGCTTCCAGCACATCGATGAATCCGTGGGCGCTGGCGTTGTCGCCGCCGTCGCTGATGACCACCAGGCTTTTTTTATCCTGCTTTCCGGACTCCAGTTGATGCAAGGCATCCAGAAGCCCGTCGTACAGCGAGGTCATGCCTTCAGCCGGACTGTTCCACAAAGCCGTGCGCAACAAACTTTGGTCGCCGGTGAACGCCGTTCCGGCCGGTAATCCCCGGCGGACGTGGTCGTTGAAATGGGTCACGAACATTTCGTCGCGAGGGTTGCTGGCATCGATAAACGCCAGCGCGGCGTTCACCACTTCCCCGCGCTTCGGACGCATGCTGCGGCTGTCGTCCATCACCAGGCCGACGGTAATTGGCGTATCCTCGCTGCTGAATTGGGAAATGATTTGCAGCTTGCCGTTTTCATACACCTGAAAATTCTCTTTTTTGAGATTGGAGATGTATCCGTCCTTGGCTTCCTTGACGCTCACATCGAGAAGAACCAGTTCCGCATACGCGCTGATTGTAAAAGGCTTCTCGTTCACCGCCTGGCCGAGGATACAGGGCAGACTCGCAAGAAATAAGAATTTGTGTGAAATCGCGACCATGGCCAGCACTGTATAGATTCTTACCTAGCAATTTCTGTTCCAACTCTTTCCTCGACGACGGCTTCTGCTCTTCTCTGGGCAAGTTTCTTACGGCAAGGTTTGCACGCTCGATGGCAACAGTCTCTGAATTTTCGACACTTGCCGAAGCGGGATAACGGAATACAAACAACTTACCGTTGGCACCCGAGTTGCTCTAGCAGGTTGCGTCCGCCTTAATTACTCTGGCGGAAGAAAAGGAAATGATGACTTCAATACGACTTATTGCGTTAACCTCCCTGGCCGCCGTCGCGAGCCTGGCTCCCATGGCGAAGGCCGACGAGTGGAACAAGAAAACGGTACTGACCGTCAACGAAACGATACAGCTCCCGACTGTCGTGCTCCAGCCGGGAACGTACACGTTTAAACTGCTGGATTCTCAATCGGACCGGCACATTGTGCAGGTTTTCGATAAGGATGGAATGCATCTGATCACCACCATCCTGGCAATCCCGAACTATCGGCTGCAACCGACCGGCAAGAGCGAATTTGCGTTCTGGGAAGTTCCGGCCGGCCAGCCGCCGGCTATGCGCGCATGGTTCTATCCTGGCGACAACTTCGGGCAGGAGTTCGCGTATCCCAAGAACATGTCGACGCAGATTGCCTCTTCGGCAAAGATGACGGTGCCCACCACTACAGCGACCACGGTTGAAGAGTACAAGTCGGCACCGATCAGTGCCACGAGCGAGACTGGCGACACAGCCACCTTGGATTCGAATACGTATACGCGCACCGAGGTTGCTCCAGAACCCCAGCCGGCACCGGCTCCGGTCGAGACGCCTCGCGAGGTAGCGGCCGCGGCGCCGGCTCCGGAGCCGGTCCAGGCCGACACTCCGGCGGAGCTTCCCCACACCGCGTCATCCATGCCGTTGATCGGCTTGCTGGGTCTGGTTTCGATGGCCGGGTTCTTTGCCCTCCGCGCGAACCGCGCGCGATCGTGAGTTGAAATTGACCGATATGAGGCGGGTGCCATCGCTCCCGCCTTTTTTCATTTACGCCAGAAGAGGTTCTTCCATCGGATCGATCCAATCGGGGTCGGGCTCGTCGGGGTCGGGACCGAAGGGGTCCTGAAAGGGATCCCTGGGCTCCGGATCGAGCGGAGGCAGTTTCGGATCTGACATCGGTGCTCCCACTGGCAGCTGCTTTCACCGCTGGGAGAATGCTGTGATATACTTCGTCGTCGAGGAAGAGGAGGGAAAGTGATCTCTAGACGAAGGGCGTTTTGGAGTTTCGCGATCTTGCTGGGCGCAGTGGGCCTGATCACGCCGGTTACGGCCAATGCCGCGGCGTTTACCATCACTGATTCAGGCTGTTGCTTCATCGATATGAGTCCGGTGCAGGTTTCGTCGCCAGTCACCATAGCCAATTTTGACCCGGCTACGATTTCATTCGCGTCACTCTACGCCGTCCAGTTTACTTTTACGATCAACAATTATACGTGCAGCGGCTGCCAATCGCCGTCGCTGGAAACCATCGGGTTCGCCGGAAACGAAACATTATGTAACTCGGCAACGCCTGGACCTACACCCTGTTCGGGCCCCACTGGCACCACTTACAGTATCTTGGGTTCCACCTGCCAAATGAGCATAACGGGCAATGGGACCGCGAGCACCGGGATCTGTCTGGTAAACAGCATGGACCTCGCAGATATTAACAGTGCGTTCAGCAGCGGCGCCAACACACTGAGCGTGTTTTTTCAGGGGCCTGGGAATGCACCCATAGTCAATTTTTGCGCTACAAACTGTAGCGCGATGGCGATATTTTATCCAACCGCTGCCGATGTCGGGGTGCCCGAACCAGCGACGATCGGATTAATGGCAACCGGGATCGGTCTTTGCCTGGCCTTCCGCCGAAGGCGGGCATAAGTCACTGAAGGGTCCCCGCGTGCCCTAGAATTTCGAACGCGGCCCAGTAGTACGGCGACGTGTAACGAGGATCTTTTCGCATCTTCAGGATTGCGTTTCGCATCGCGTCGTCTACGCGCGCTCCTGCGCCTATTTCCTGGTAGAAATACGTAATCAGTACACTGGTTGCCGCATCGTCCACGTTCCAAAGCGACGCAACCACCCGGGGCACTCCCGCCGCCTGGAACGCCCAGGCGAGCCCGAGCAGTCCGTCGCCGAGTTGCTCCTTGCCGAGGGCCGTTTCGCAAGCCGAAAGCACTGCGAGCCTCGCGGAGAGCGACAATCCGGCGATCTCCCAAGCCTCCAAAACGCCATCCTCCGGGCTATCTTCCGGTTCGGCTGCCAGCAGGAGTCCTGAGCGCAGGCCGTCGGCGGCGTCCAGTATCCCGTGGGTGGCGAAGTGCAGGAGCTCGAACTCACCGATGTGGCGCTTGATCTCAGCCTCCCGCGCCTGCGGACCCGCCAGCGTCAGGGAACCTGGAAACATTCCCGCGACCTGCTTTGCCTCGGCCAGAGCTGCGCGTAGCGGTCCATAGCGATCGCCGGACGGAACGACCAGACGCTGCTGGCCTGGAGCAATGGGATCGGCAACACAAAGCAAGGAGCGCGTTGCCTTCGGCCGGTTTGTTCGCTCCAGAAGGTAAGTAAAAGAAACGGTGTTCGAAATTGCGTATCGTTCCGTAAGCCGGATGCCATTCTGATCCAGGAGCGCCGGGAACGGCACTTCCAGAAGGGGTCCCTCGGGCACCAGGACGAGGCGGGAATACCCGCCGGCGGCCAGCATCGGCTCAAGTTTTCCGAAGGCAAGTTGATAGAGCTTCTGTGCTAACTGACGTTCGTCTCGCGCGCCTGCCACGCTCTGGGTCCTCGCAGCGCCCCGGTCGTCGATACTATGGGCCAGACTCAACCGCCATGCGTCAGAGGCGTCGCGAATTTCACCGGACCCGGCGTCCAACTGGAAAGCTTTTATACCGCTTGCGGACAATACGAACAGCAACGTCGATTTGCCGTCGACCATCATCCACTCGACAAACAGCGTGTCGGGAGCGTTTTTCGCCAGTGCCTCAAGTTGTTCCGCGGCCGGCGAGGTGAGTGTCTGCGCGGCCCGCAACCGGGGCGTCGACGCGAATAATCGATCCCGCAAGCCGGAGAACTCGCGCTCGGTCTGAACAAATAATGCTCGCGCCTGGTCGCGCGATCGAGCGTCCTCGAACGCGGCGCCGGCCGGGTGGTCCTCGAGCACCCGCAGAGCGTTGGAGGTTCGGCTGCGACGCGCCGTCATACTTTGCCAGGCCCTGGCATCCTCCGGGCTCAGCAGGTCGACAAAGTTCGCGCCGCTCAATGCCGTCATTCTGGCCAGTCCGACGCCGCGGCTTCGTTCCGAAATTCGCAATGCCTCCGCGACCTTACCCAGCTTCACGAGTACCCGTGCATAGTGCGGGTAAAGAACTACGGATGTTTGACGGTAGGCTCCGTACTGGACCGGGTCTGTGATTCCAGCGCCGATCTTTTCAAACATATCCAGCGCGCGCGCGTGGGTTTGCTCCGCGCCTTCCAGATCGCCCCGGTCCTCCAGCACAATGCCAAGCCTATTGAGACTCCAAACGACGTCTGTGCGGCTACCGGCTTCCCTGCGAATTTTGAGGGCCCGCTGGTGGAAATCAAGTGCGCGATCGAGATCTCCCGAAGCCAGACTCAGATCCCCCAGCGCGTAGAGCGACGTTGCCGCCTGTGGGAGGTATCCCTGTTGGGCCGCGATCGCCAGCGCCTCTTCAAAGCTCAGCCGAGCTCGCTCCGGATGCCCCAGCGCCCGTTCGGAAGATCCAATATTAATGCTGCTCTTTACAATCTCAAGGGGCAAGCCCGCAGCCCGCGCCAGTTCCATCGACTTGTTGTAATACTCGAGCGCCTGGGCATGTCTTCCAAGGTCCGCCAAGGCTGCGCCGATATTTTGGTAGTTGAAAATGAGATCTTGCTTCAAGTCGAATTTCTGGCGGATCGAAAGCCCGCGCTGATAATAACGGAGGGCGTTCTCTGCTTGTCCCATTCGTTGAAAGGTGTTGCCAAGGACGTCGAGCACCTTCGCGGTTTCCCGCCGGTCCTCGAGTTTTTCGTCCTCGTCCAGCGCGCGAAACCCGGTCTCCAGCGCCGCGCGAAAATCGGATCGCCGGGAGTAATGATCAGCGAGGCTGCCACGAACCTTTGCGATCCCCTTCAACTCTCCGGAAGACTCGTAAAGTGTCATGGCCCGTGTCAGCGCGGCTTCGGCCTGCTCGGGCCGGCCCAATCGCGACTCGAGCTGCCCAACCAGGTCGAGTGCCCTGGCGGCGCCGATCTTGTCGGACAGTTCATCGTAAACCTCGATCGCGCGGACACATTCCGGAACGGCCTCTTTGAATCGGCTCCGAGCCGCATCCAATTCGCAGAGAGACTGGGAGAACCGGGCGATCCATGGCTTTTCACCGGTCAACGTAGCGGAATCGAGGCCTGCCCGAAAAGCCTTTTCAGCGGAAGCGAAGTCTTTTCCTCGCGATGCCTGGGTCCCCTGGTCGTGCAGATCCTTGAGCCCCCGCGCGTCCTGCATCGGAGTCGCGATGAGGGCTGCGGCGAGCAGGGGAACCGCGACGAGGGACCGAATCGACAGAGCCCAGGCAGGAATAAGATGTAAGCGGATTCGCAATCCCTTGTTCTCCGCAACGCTTTAAAGCAGTATAGCTCGGATGCGCTACGCTATCGCACGCAAGAAAGAGTAGTGGGTCATGACCCACTGCCCCAAAAAGCCTGTGCGCCAACTAAGGGCCATGTTCATCGCATCGGCAATTAGTCCGCTGACTTGGTGGACCGGGGGTTCGTGAATTTGTAGTCGGAGTATTGGATAGTCAAATCGGCGAGTCCGAACATCCGCGCATCGGTTAGAGAATGGTTGGACGCCACGAACCAGAAGTCGCCGGTCTTTTCGAACGTCTGCACGAATTTTACGTTCTTCGTCCAGAAAGAAACGTTGCGCGCCGGGCTGCCTTCGATCTGAGTGACCGCGTAATCCCGCGCGTCGATCCAGACCCGGCCGCAAGTCAGAAACTTCGCGTCGGTTTTGGGAGTCAGTTCGACCACATAAGCCTCGCGGCCGTTCACGTTCTCCTTGCCCGTGAGCCGGAAAGCGTAATTGGCCGGGGTGATCCAAGTCCTTTCCTGCTCGGCTGACCGGGATGCCTCGACTTCCGCCTCCAGGAGCTTATGGAATACGTGGCTACGAACCCCGCCGTCGCCCTCTTCGGAGATTATTGTGTATTGCTTTACTCCGTTCGCGAGACGTGTCCAGCGCACCTCCATGTTCGCGCGGCGGCTCTTGTTTTCGAGGTGGTAGCGGGTCGTCACTGAATATTCGCTGAGGGACGCCCGGCGAATGTTTTCGTGCGCCACGAATCTGGCGACAACTTCGTTGGTGGTGGGAAGCTCGGCAGCAAATGCGGCCAGCGTGGGAATCAGGGCGATTGCGATCGTTTTCATGGGTGAAGTTTCCTTTCACCAACCCGTGCGGATTCTTCGTCAAAAGAGGGTAAATCGCTAACGAGTTTTTTTCTTTACCCCCTCTGGCCGGATTTGCCGCCTGTGCCGGTGGGAGTGGAGAAAATGAAAAAGAACAGCATCATCGTCATGGCGGCAGGATTAGTGCTGCTGGTCCTGGCCGGGGCCAAAGTGGGATTTGCCGGTCTCTTACATAACTTGGTTGCCGGATGGATCGCATTGCCGGTTCTGATCGGTCTCGGCACCCTCCGATTGGCCTTACAGACATATACATGGTCCAGCGCGCTGCGAACCGAGGGGGTCGAAGTACCGGCCGGAAATCTGATCGGGGCCCGTCTCGCTTCGCGCGGCATGGGTTATCTCTCGGTGCTGGGACCGATGGTCGCGGAACCGATGAGGATCAAGCTGTTGGGCACCGCCGCTCAAAGTGCGGCAGCGCCGACGCTGATCGATACCGGGGTGTCGTGGTTCAGCTCCGGCGTGATTGCGATCGCGGGCTCCCTCTGTGCCATGCGTGTGTTGGCCGGCGGGCGCCACTTGCTTCCGATGATTCTCGTATCGGTCTTGACCACCGTCGGACTCGTCTTCATCGCACGGCCGAAACCCTTGCTGCCTGGGTTGATCCGGCTGTTGGGCAAGCGCTGCCCGGAGTGCGTGAGGAAGGCGGAAGGAGTGGAACTGGCAATTCGCGACTTCGAAACCCGCCATCCAGCCACCATCCGAACGATGTTACTGGTCGCTCTGCTGTGCCAGATCCTCATGGTCGCGGAGATTGCGACGATTATTCTGGTTTTCAAGCTCCCGTTTCATGCGGGAACCATCTTCGCTTTGGAAGCTGCAAACCGGGTGGTCCGGACGATGGGAGGATGGCTCCCGGCTCGAATCGGCGCAGATGAAACCGGCATGGCTGCCGCGTTCCTGATGTTCGGGTTGCCCTCGGCCTCAGGCCTGGCCCTTGCCCTGGCGCGCCGTGTTCGCGATCTGATCGAAGTGCTGGCAGGACTTGGCTGGCTGGCATGGAGCTCGCGATCTGCGACCGTTTAGACAGGAATCGGTCCGATTTTCATTTTTGCGGGGAATGGTCCAATCGGCCGTTCCCCGCTTTTTATTTTTTGGCATGGCATTACCCCTTTTTCGATTCCAGACCGCATGTCGGGCTGAGAGCGCGAAAGCCTCACTGAAAAGGAGAAACCACTATGCAGAACATCATGAAATCCATCCGGCGGGCGGGAGCTGTCGCGGCCCTCGCCGTTTCCCTCCAGGTCGCCTTGCCGATGCTTCAGGCCCAAAACAGATCGTCCTCAAGATCCTCGCAGCCGCCTGCGCGTCCCAGCACGCCAAGTACATCGACTTCAACACCGCGGGCCAGCACTCCCACGGCGAACACTGGATCAAACGCCGGGCGGGAATCCGCACACACCAGCGCTGCTCCGGCTAGCCGGAGCGAAACGGCTACAACGCCGGCGCGCGCTACATCTTCCATTCGAGAGAATAGTCGTCCAGCACCGATGGCCGCCGGCAGCCCGAATCGTATATACGTCGATCGGCCAGTCGCTGGTCGCCTGGGATTCGCGACTCGCACCTATGTCGCCGGTGGCCTCTAGTATGTCCGGGTTTACCGCTCGTACTCGTTCCATGGCGTCGTTTATCAGCGCTACGTGGCTTTCTACTTCCAACCCGTCTTTTATTCTTGGGTTTTCAACCCGTGGCCCGGTCCAGTGGCGTTCTCCCTGGGGCGGAGTGCTGTAAATCGGGGCTGGAGCGAAGTACGGCCCGTGACGCCGGACTCGCGGTTCTGGCCCAAAACCAGGGCAACGGTGGTTTGCCGGCCGGACCTGCGGCGAATCCGTCGATCGCGCGGGACGGCCAGGCGGAACTCGACCTCGATGCCGGGTCCGCAATCGCGAATCAGCAACAAGCTGCCCTTAAGAATCAGTAAGATCACGAAACTGGCCCGGAGTGCGATCTCCGGGCCAACTCTTTTTGCCCTTTTCGGGAGGCGATCCCGCATGAGTGGTCGGGAACGGAAGAAACGACCCAAGGACAAAGGAGATAATACGATGAAACGGACCTTCACACTGGCGGCACCGGCGATGATCTGGGTGTCCCTGACGATGACTGCGAACGGCCAGACGGCGTCGCATGAGGATCGCGCGAAGAGCCTGATCGCAGATGCCTTGAAGGCGAAGGATCCGGACACCCGAAAAGAGGGTGTCAAGGCGCTCAGACTGGTCGCGGAGCAGGCACCGTTCGCGTCCCAACTGGAAGAGATGCTGAACGACAGCGACGTTCAGGTTCGCGTCGCGGCGGTCGAGGCTTTGGCCGAACTGAAGAACGAACGTGGGATCGCGGCTCTGAAGACGGCTTTGAACGACCGGGTAGCCGAGGTCCGTTTCGCTGCCGCCAAAGCTCTCATGAAACTGAACGATCCGGCCGGCCGGGACTTTCTGATCGCTGTTCTAAACAGCGATGCTAAAGGCGCCTCCGGGATGGTCGCCACGCATCTCCGCGAGGCGAAGAGAACGATGGAGACACCCAACGTCCTGATCATGCTCGCGGTGAAACAGGGAGTTTCCCTGGCTCCTGTCCCTGGCCTCGGCGCCGGATACTCCGCCGCCCAGGAAGTCCTTGCGCATCGCGGTATTTCCGAACGCGCGGCCACGGCTCTGTTGCTGGGCAAAGGCCAAGGCTCCGAAGTGATCGCTGCCCTGCGTAGCGCGCTGACCGATAAGAATGCTGCGGTACGAGCGGCCGCCGTTCAGTCGCTTGCGCTGGTCGCCGACACCACAGTTCAGCACGATGCAGTCGAGTTACTCGTCCCGCTGTTCAACGACACGAATCGAGCTGTAAGGCTCCGGGCGGCGGCGAGTTACCTGCGGCTGGAAAACATGTCCGCTGCGACGGCCATGGGAGTGGACGAAGAATAGCACCTAAGGACAAAGCGAAAGAATTGGGCCGGGCTTTCGAGCTCGGCCCTTTTTGCGTTCTAAGAAAATCATTTACGCCGTTCTGCACGCCGAGGAGCGTCAAGTGTTCGATCGGCCCGCCGAGAGGAATGCCTGAAACTCCGCCGCACCCCCGACGCAGTGTTATCAAGCAAGGGCGGCTCAGCGGAGACCGTGCGGGCCGGTTGCTCCCGCGCGAACGCGCACCCGCGAAGTTGAAGATGATTTCGGGCTTTTCGATCGGCGTCGAGCTCATTAGAAAGAAGTAATGGTCGATGCCGTACGGTCTGGCGACGAATAAATCCGCATCGTCACTCGTGAGCGCGGCCACCCCGTCAGCCGGTCTTGCCCGGAACGCGAAAATTCGTTGTCGGGATTGTCTCCCCACAAGCTTTGCTTCCCCGAAACTATCGGCCACAAACATGTAACCGCGCCGCGGCCAACCAGGAGGCGGCGGTTCATGCCGATCACTTGTCGCGAGCCGATGCCAGCGCGGTTCTCGCGGCTGCGAGAGCGCCTGCCAGTGCTGAATCGGACGGCCGGAGGTGCAGCGCGGCCTCTAGTTCATCGCACGCGTCGGCGAGCAATCCGCTGTGCTGGTCGACGCCGGCGATCAGGGCCAAACGCATGGCGTCGTCGTCGGCCTGGAGCGCGGCGGCGAAGGCAGAACGGCGATCGAGATCGTCTTTGGAGATCGTCCAGAATTCCGCGCTGCCTTCCGCAAGCACGCTGAAGTGGCCGAAGGCACGCACACGCCACGAGTAATGCGCGCCTGGCTTCAGAGCGTCGGAAGGCACGTCGACGCCAGTGGCGGGTGTGTTCAATTGCAAAAGAGTATTTCGCTCTTCGTCCTGGAGGATGACGCTGTAATCGGAAACTTCCGGCACCGGTGCAAAACTGAGCTTCACGTGCGATGCGATCGCCCATACCTGTTGAGGATAGAGATTTTTTACCCGCGCGCCTCGGATCGCGGTGGCTCCAGGTACATCCGCGGTGTTGCCGGCGATGGGAACAAGCCTGGGAATCGCAGGCAGACGATTCAACTCGTGGACGTGGGAATTGAAGGCGGTTAACCGGTCCTCGCCGAGGGTTGCCCTGGCGCCGGCGCTCAGTTCATAGGAGCGTCCGTTCAGTAGGATGAGCTTCATCGACGACTTCGGTTGGACGTCTATGCGCACGCCCGAATCCAGCCAGTCGAGAGCGTGAATGGAGACCGGAGTTCGCGCCTTCGGTACTTGCGCAGTTGCGCCGCCCGTCAGCGATGCCACCACCGCAACCTGTCCTTTAGCGAAAATTGTGGCTGGAAATAGAGCCAACGATAGAAAGAGAATTCTAAACATGCTCATGCTCCTTTCACTGGATACGGAGCAAGACGCGACCGTAGACGCCAGGCGATGCCGCAACTCAACAGCAGCGCCGTTTCTGGCGCTACCAGGACCAGCATCGTCCGCGAGACGCGAAACATTGCGAAAGCGATCAAAGCGTAGCCGCCGAACGATGCCGCCGAGGCTGCGATCGCCCAGGATGGCCGGTGCGGAAACTGCAGCGCCAGCGCAAGCGTTCCTAAACACGCCGCGCTCATAAACCCGAGACACGCAAAAGGACCTGCGTCGCGCACGGGATAGCCGCGGATGATTGTGTTGGCGATCATGGCGTGAATCACGATTCCGGATACCCAACCCGGATCTGCGGTAGCGGGTACGCGATGGCGATCGTTCGAGCCGGAATAATCGGCGCCGATCAATACGAGCTTGTCATTGAAAAACGCCGGCGGACGCTCGCTGGCGTCCTTCCAGGCGAGTCTCGGGATGTCGCGTGGAGATATCGAGTAATCAATCCATTCCGCACCGTCGTGGAGCGTGAAACCGGCCGGCTGAAGGGTTGCGGCGCCGACGGCACGGGCGGCCAGCGATGGACGCACCATCCCTTCGCGATCGGAAAAGGCCGAGCGCTCTTTACGAATCCGCCGGTCTTCGTCTTCTTCGAGATTGGCAAATCCGAACAGCGCCAGGTAGCGCTCCGGGCCGATTAATTGTGCTGTCAGTGGGCCAATGCACTCGGTTCCAATCACTTTTCCAGATTCGGAAAACGTGGCCAACCCGATATGGTCGGAGTGCAGTTCGACGACGCGGGCAAACCTTCGCGATTCGCTCCAACTTGCCGGCAGCAGGACGTCCAACACCACCGCACGAGCGCCCCCATCGGCAATGCGCTCGACGAGATCGGCGAACTTGCCATCCCACTGGGCGATGGGACGGGGATCTTCGGCGATCGCATTGTCATCCAACGCAACCACCAGCAAATGCGGGTCTGGCGGACCTTTCGGGGCCAGTGCGAATCGAAGGTCCGCGGTCCGGCCTTCCAAGATCCGGGCCACTCGCGAGGAAGCGAGCCATCCGGCGATCAGGACCGCAAACGAGGCCGCAAGCAATGCGAACAAATATCGCCTTGGCCCTTCGCGTTGACGCCACTTTCGCTGCTCGGCATTTAGCCACTGCTCTTCCATTTCAGAAACAACCGCGGCCGCCGAGGATGGCCGCAGTTCCGGAGTTTTATCGAGAAGCCTCAGAATCGGGGAGTCGAGCTCCGCCGGCAAGTTCGAGTTCGACGTGGAAGGATTCTGCGGGGGCTTTTGCCGCGCCTCGAAAGCATGCTTGTCGAAAGGCTGCGATCCGGTCAAAATCTCGTAGGTCAGAACACCGAACGCAAATCGATCGCTTTGGGGCGACGGCGAATTGCCCCGCAACAACTCCGGCGCGATGTAGGCCGGGGTTCCGCGAATGGCGCCACTCGCCGTCGATCGAGTGCCCGAATTAGGTCCGCCGGCCCCAGAATCCTGGTGTTCGGCGGCACTGAGCCGCGCGAGCCCAAAATCGACCACCTTCACGATGTCGCTTCCATCCGGTTGCCGGGCAAGAAATAAATTTCCAGGCTTCAGATCGCCATGAACAATGTTCCGGTCGTGGGCGCAATCGATGGCCGCCGCAACCGCACGCAACAAGGCGACGGCGTCGGGGAATGGCAGCCATTGGCGCTGTTTCAAAACCTGGCGAATGGTTTGTCCTTCCAGATATTCCATCACGAGATAGGGCAATCCGCCCCGGCGAGAGTCGACGCCGTAATCTGTCACATCGACGATGTTTGGATGTTTCAAGCGGCCTAGCGCCAGGGCCTCATTTTCAAAATTTTTGCGATAAGACTGCGGGATGGGCCCATCAGTGGCAATGAGCTTTAACGCGAAGTATTTTTCCAGCAGCGCATGCTTCGCCAGATAAACGGCGCCCATGCCGCCACGGCCGAGGCAGCGCTCGACGCGATACTTTCCGTCTATCAACAGCGATCCGGGAAATGCGATCTCGAGTGTCGCGCCGTCAAGCGGGCATCTTGATATCGGGTCGTCATAGCAGCGCGAGCACTGGCGGCACTCTTTGCTGCTCTGCTGAGGCAGTTGATCCAGCGGCCCGCCGACCGTGGCAGTATCCTCGTCGGATTGAATCAATCGCTCCAGCCTGGCGCGCAGTTCGGCGTCGCCGCCGCAGGCCGCCGACAAATACTCCTGCCGTTCGGAAGCCGCCAGATCAACCGCCGCTTCGAAGATCGCTTGCATCCGAGCGAACTCGTCCGGGCTCATCTTCTTGTACTCCCATCTCGGCCTTCAGCCACGCTTTTGCGAAGCGCCAGTCGTTCTTAACCGTCTTGAGCGAAACGTCCAGCACTTCGGCGGCTTCCTCCTCGGTCAAGCCCGCGAAAGAGTGCAATTCCACCACCTGCGCCTGCCGCGGGTTGAGTTTTGCTAGTTTTTCAAGTGCTTTATCCAAGCCGATCAATTGCGGCAAATCCTTAAAAATCGCGGGGCCGTTGTCGTCGAGATTCACTTTGCGGAAGGCCCCGCCGTGGCGCTCCGCGCGGTGGTTGCGCGCATGATCCACCAGGACGCGACGCATGGCTCGAGCCACGGTGCAGAACAAATGTTTGCGGTTTTCCCAACGAAATGGTTCTCCTTCGAAGAGCTTAAGGTAGGCTTCGTTAACGAGGGCAGTGGCTTGCAGCGTATGATCCGCGCGCTCCCGCCGCATGTAGGCGCGGGCTACCTGGCGTAATTCCTGGTAAACCTGCGAAAAGAGCTCTTCGGGTGTCTCCTTCCGCTCGAGGTAGGCCTCGACCAATGTTCGTTCCGCTTCTTCCCAATCGCGCGTTTCCCCCATGCTTTCCTCCTGTGTTGAGATTATAGCCGCAGTGCTCCCGGCCTTTCTTGCTAGCGTCTGATTATATGCTCGACGTTGACTTGATCGAGGAACGTACAACTCAACAGAATGCGCTGCCCGCTTTGCCTGCTTTTGTCCGTTACCGGAACCATAATCACGACGGAAGCGGGGTGCCGGAAACTGCGATAGCGAATCTCGGCGCGCACCAGCGAGTCGCCGTCCTTATCTAAGTCCCTGAACTGCACCGTGCAGGCACGCGGATACAACTCGTCCACTACCCAGCGATACTCGACCCCGCGTTCATTCGTCGGCACCCAGTCTGAATAGATCTTGTATTGCGCGATCGCTGGCGTCAGCATCAGCACGAATAAACACATAACTGTTTTCATGGTCGGCTCCTTTGTAGGCGCCTGAAGCGCCTCCGACCTGTCATGCGTTGATGGCCGATAAAAGGGGTAAAAATCGACCTTCTTTTTTGTCGCGACGCATTACCCTTTTTGGATTTCGTTACCGCATGTCTGGTCGGAAGCGGTAGGCGCTTCGACTTACGAAAAGGAGATTTCAACAATGCGGAAATGGACTCTTGTGATGACGGCGATAGTTGCCTCGGTAATCGGGATCGCCGAGGCGAAACCGGTTTTTATGACGGTGCTAGGCAGCGGGGTGGTGCAAGACAGCGACCGTGACTCCGCCGCGAGCCAGGCGGCGGATACTGCCGTGCAGAATGCCAACGACAGTTGTGCAGGCACGGTCGTGCGAGCCATTAAGTCTCCCCCGATCTGTTTCGGCGGCGGCGACGATCCTTACACTTGCACGGTGATCGTGACCGCCACTTGCCAGATCGGTCATTAAGGAGACGGGATTAAAAAGTCGAATACGGGCCGGCGCTGCACTGGCCCGTTCGCGATCGATGCACGACCGTGTAGACACTGCCAGGGCCGCTCTTGCCGGCTACCGAAACCGTCACCGGCCCTGCCGCGCAGCAAGCTCAGATTAGCGCATCTTGTTGGCCGACGATGAACGCGGATGTGGCGGATTTCGAAGTACAATCGATAAATTATGCAACTGACACGACTGACGGTTCTGGCAGTTGCTACGCTGGCGGCGGGCTAGCAGGAGACGCCGTCCTCTTGAGACGAGGCAAAGCGATTCCGGGGGATCTCGCCGGTGGAGAGACTCGTGCATACGTGGTCGAGCTCAAGGCCGGCCAATACCTGCGGGCTGTGGTCACGCAACCAGTGGGAGTGGTGGCGATTGCACTCTACATGCCGGATGGAAAGAAGGTGTTGGAGCAAGATAATCAGAATCTCAGCAAGCCGTCCCGGGTGATTTGGGTGACGGATACTGCCGGGAAGTATCGGATCGATGTGAGCGTCCCCGCTCACGGCAAAGGCAACTGAGCCGAGCTATGTCCGCGTAATCCTTCGCGTCACCGCGCCGGATCATTTCCGCGAGGTGGATGGCCAGTGCCACGACCCACAAGCATGTTCGTCCGAAGGGGTGACCATGGTGAGCCGGCCGCCGGAGGGGAAATGACGGAAGGAGCCATTCCTGCGATCCGGATGCTTTTCGTTTCCGTCGGGCGGACGACGGCTCGCGATTGGTAACTCGTCACGGGCGGGAATTCGGGACCGGGATTAGAGATATTGCCGGCGCCGGGGACATCCAGCCCTTCCGTCTGCCCAAACTGTCAAACCGCGTTTGGTTTCACCCCTTTTCATTTCCGATTGCGCATGCAAGGATGAAGGCGATCGACACGACGCTTCTCGGAAGCGAGGCGAGGATCGTGATATTGTATTGACGCGGAAGGAGCGACATGAATACGCCGTGGGCTGGTAGGTTTCTTTGGGCGCTCGCCGTGGTCGAGATGGGGACCGTGGCCGGGCAAGATCAGGCTCGCGTGCAGATTTCGCAGCTCTGGTCTAATGTGCTTACTCGGGCATAAATGGCGACGATCATGGCTAAGTCCATGAACGCTCTCAAGTTACGCCGAAGTCAACGCAAATCGAAGCGCTTTGATTCTCTTTGATTAACCATTGAAAAACGCCGAATCAAGATCTTCGGTACTCGCTAACGACAACATTTTGCAGGGGTTATCTAAACTACCGAAAAAGCCAAAAATCGGGTGTGCTCGGCAGAATCAAAGCTGGAAGACGCAAAATGGCCTCCTGGGTCGACATTTACGATCGACCCTGCCGGGTGTCCGGCTGGGGTTTCACCGATCCCGTCTGATCACTTCCCCGCGGCGCAGGACTTGCCGTTTTCGGCGAGGCCCCAGGCAATCGCATTGCTATAAAGCTGAATGATCAGCTCCTCGGAGTACATAGATGCGCCGTGACCAAGTGCCGAGTAAAAGACATGGCCCTTCCCCACGCAGTGTGTCCAAGCGAGGGGATGATCCGCACCCATGGTGGCTCGGCCGGGACTGTACGTCCGCTCGTCGACCGTGAGGAGGATATGGTAGCCCGGCTTCGCACGAGGATTATCGGCAAACGAGTACCACTCTTCCGAGCGGTGCCAAAGTGCAGGCAGGCCTTTTGTGATGGGATTCTTCAGATCCTGCACGTGAATGTCACCCGGCTGTATGGAGGAGTGAACGACAAACTGAGCTCCGATCAAAGTATCCACATACCACTTCCAGTCCGCCGCCGAAGTGCGGCCGGCGCCACTGAAAACAGGATCGCCGCCAGAGCCGTGAGTGCCCACGAACGATCCACCGTTTTCCATCCAGCTTTTGAACGCCGCGCGCTGGTCTTCCGTCAACGTATCGCCACTGGTGTTATTCCAGACGACCACCCTGAACTTACCCAACTGTTCCTTATTCATGACCGCACCGTTCTCCGTAATAAAGAACGGCCACGCCCGCTCGTGCGCGATTGCCGCGAGTGCCGCGTTGGACGCCTGGATCGCGGCATCGTCACGAAAGCCATTGGTCTTGGAGAAAATCAGCACGCCGCCAGGTTTCAAATCAGCCGGCAACACAGGCGGCTCCTTGTCGAACGTGGGAGCGGACACGAAACCCGGACCTCCGCCACGACCACCCCGACCGCGCCCTTCGACCCCCGAGGCGGGAGGCTGCTGAGCCAGAGTCACCGCTGCTGCAGCGATCAACGCAGGTAATGCGAATAATCTCGCTTTGATGTTCATGAAATCTCCGCTGTTTGCTCAAAGCTCAAAAGAGCGACGGAAGTACACTTTTCGAGATCCCGTTTAGAAGGCTGCGGGGATCCAATCGGTTACCGTCCGCCATTCTATCAGTGCCCAACGCGCGTCACCGGCTTCGAGGCATTCTAGAATCGTCTGTACTCGCCGCGTCTATACAACGAACGGTTTGTTGGCTTCCGAGACACTTACTGGCGCCCAGGATGGACTCGATTCAGAAGGCGCTGATGCGGACCGGCTCGCTATAGTAAACAATCGTCTGCTCGGGAGCCTTGTGCCAGCGCAGAAGAACCTGCGTCATTGCGTCCACCTGATCGTCGTGCGCACCGTTGGGGAATGCGGCGCATTCTTCGAGGAATGTCGCCGACTGATGTGCAGTATTCTCGGCACGCCTGGACGGAATGCGCGGCGACGAGTTTCATCGTGATCAGCACCGCGACGGCGGAGAATGCTTTGCCGATAGCACATCGCTGCGCAAGAGGCCTCCTCTATTCGTAGCGCAGCGCATCCAGAGGACTCGCCTTTGCTGCCCGTCGCGTCGGGACCCAGCAAGCCAGTAGCGCGACCACTGTGAACAGGAATCCGACTGACACCAGAGTCACGGGATCGGTAGGCTGCAAACCAAATAGGAACGAGCGCAACACCCCCGCCAAAGCGAGAGCGGCCGCGATGCCTAATCCGACTCCGGCCGCGATCAGGCGCAATCCCTCGCCCAAAACTAAGTTTCTGAGGTCGCCCGGCTGCGCGCCGACCGCTGTACGAATCGCCAGTTCTCTTCTCCTCGATGCGACCGAGAGCGACAGTACGCCATAAATTCCGACGAGCGTCAACGCGCTGCCCACCAACGAGAATCCCACTAGCAAATCCATCGCGAAGGTGCGCGAGGCAAGCGAATCGCTGCGAATCTGTTCGAGTGTTTTTGAATTTTCGACAGCGACGGTTGGATCCACCGCGCGAAGCTCGTGCTGAATCGCGCCGACCAATGTGCGCGGATCGGCGTTTGTCCGAACGACGAGATGTTTCGAGAACGCTCCGAACTGCCATAGGGACGCGTAGATTTCTGGTTCCGCCGCTTGCGTCAAATCGCCGGTACGACTGTTGGCAGTCACGCCGATAATCTCGTTCGGTTTGCTGTCCATGCTGCCGAACCACAACTTCTTGCCGAGGACCGCGCCGTTCTGGACATATCGGTCGACGAAGGCTTGATTCACGATCGCGACCATGGGTGCTTTGTTGTCGTCCGTAGGCCGGAAATCGCGGCCTTGGACGACGGGTAGATTCAGCAGCGCGAAATACCCCGGCGTGACGGATCGCAGAGGGAGCCGCAGCCGGTCGCTCGCCTTGGTCGCCGGAGGCACTCCTTCGATATCGAGCGAAGGCTGCCAATCGTTGCCCGTCAGAGGAACGCCCCATGCGAACGCCGCAGCTTCGACTCCGCCCATAGCCGAAACGCGATCGAGCGCCTGATGATGGAAGGCGAACCAATCGCCCTGTACGGCGGTGACGCTCATCGTCAGTACATGAGACGTTGTGAATCCGGACTGCACCATCGAAATATTGTTCATCGTCCGGATCAGTAGGCCGGCTCCGACCAGCAGCGCCAGTGTCAGCGCAGTCTGAATTACAGTGACGCCGCGCATGAGGCGGCGCTCACCTCGACCGGCGCTGCTATTCGGGCCGCCGCCTTTGATGATCGAAACCGGGTCCATTCGCGAAGCGCGCAGCGCCGGGAAAACGCCGGCCATTAGCGCGGCGAGGATTGCGGAGCCCATTCCCCAGGCGAGCACCGGCCAGCCTGTTTTGACGGCATCGAGGCGAGGGACCGCGTGGCCTCCGACCAGAGTGAACACTTTCACCAAGCCGAATGCGAGCGCAACGCCCATTGCTCCGCCCACAAAAGCGATCAGCAGGCTCTCGGTCGTCACCTGTCGGAACAACCCCAAGCGTCCGATCCCCAACGCACTGCGCACGGCGTATTCCTGTTGGCGTTGCAATCCGCGCACAAGCAACAGCGCCGCAGCGTTTCCGGACGCGATCAGCAACACCAGTCCCGCCGCGCCCAGCAGCGGAAGCAGGATTCTGCGTCCTTCTCGATTCATCTCGTCGGGTAGCGTCGTCATCTTGGGCAGGAAGCCCTCAAAATCTCGATCCTCGTGGCCTTCCCTTGCGACAGTCGATGACAATTCCTGCTGAGCCTGCTGCGGCGTCGCCCCGTCGCTCAAGCGCGCCACCACGTCCCAGTAGGCATCCTTCAGGCCCTTCGGATTTGGCGCATCCGGAAGCCAGAAATCCACCAGGGCGTTGACGTTGTAATTCGGCTCCTCCGCCACCGACGGCGAAGGAAGGAAGCGCACGCCGGGAGCCATGACCCCGACAATGGTCGGGAGCGTCTTGCGGCGGCTCATCCGCAGAGGCTTACCGACAATGTTTGGGTCTCCATTGAACGCGCGCTGCCACAAGTCATAGCCGATGACGACCACGGGTGCGGTGGGATAAGAAGTTTCCGCTTCGGAAAACGTCCGACCCATGAAAGCTTTCAGCCCGAGCGCCTTGAAATAATCGCCGGAGACCGCCATCCCTTCCATCGATTCGCTGCCGTCGTCCCTGACGAGGAAATTGAAGGTCCAGGAATAGGCGGCGACCGCTTGGAACGACTTCACTTGGGTCCGCCACTCCATCCACTGCTGCGCGGGCCAGCTTCTCGACGAGTTCTTCCGCCCATCCTTCCGGGCCGGCGAGATCAGCACAAGCTGCCGAGGATTTTGATAAGGAGGGGGTGTCAGAAGGACACCCTGAATCAGGCTGAAGACAGCGGCGGTCGCGCCGATGCCCAGAGCCAGCGTCAAGGTACAAATCAACGTGAATGAGGGCTGCTTGCGCAGCATACGAAGGCCGAATCGGATGTCTCGAAACACTGATCCTCCCAACTATATGAATACCGGCCGAGAAGCCGCGAGTTACCTTTTTTGACGGCATCCTCGACTTGCAGTTAGCAATGGATGAGCACAACGATCTTGAGGATCTCGTTTTTCGACACGCTATCGGCTTCACACGTGCGTCGGCCCCTCGCGGGCGCCGCAATTAATCCTAGAATCGCTCAGATGGCTGACCTCTTCGATAAAACTAATTAGCCGACAATTGCAGGATGTATTCCTTCGCGAAGCGCTTCCGTGTGGTAGAGACCTGGGAAAGTAATAGATCACGATGAGGCGACGCGACTCCAACGGCACCTAGCTTTCGTGATTCCTGTTGGCTATTCTCTACGCCACTTGGAGCGGCGGCATGGTTCAGATCGATGTAACCAGAAAAGACGCGGGCGGTATCAAATAGAACATGTTGCCAGATCTCGTGTTCGCATTGCGTGAGTTGCGGAAGCGCCCCGGCCTGGCAGTGACCGCCATCCTTTCCCTCACGCTCGGTATCGGCGCGACTACCGCAGTCTTCAGCGTCATTTACGGTCTGCTGGTAAACCCGTATCCTTACCTCGGCGCCGACCGCATGATCGAACTCTCCATCTTGAACGAAAATGGCGACCGCCGTGGTATCGGAATTACAGGTCCCCAACTCAAAGCACTGCAACAAGTAAGCTGCATCGAGAGTGCTGCGGCGAGTTGGGGGACCTGGAACTTAACCACGACCGACGAGGAATTGCCGCAGGATGTTCCGTCCGTCCAGCTTTCGGCGAATGCCGGGATTCACTTTGGGGTTCCGGCGCTGCTCGGGCGCACTCTGCTGCCCTCGGACGCCCCGGATGGCCACGATCCGCAACCCGTGGTTGTTCTGAACTACCGTTTTTGGCAGCGGCACTTCAATTCCGATCCGGCCGTGGTCGGACGCAACCTCCAGCTGGTTCACAAAAACTACACTATCGTTGGCGTTCTGCCCTCTCGTTTCACCATCGGTGACGCCGATGTGTATTTGCCGCTCAAGCTCACGAATGATCCCAGTGTCACGTTTCAACCCCGTATCCGATTGCGTCCCGGAGTGACCCACACTGCCGCCGATGCCGAATTGCAACCTCTGCTCGAACAATTCGCCAAGGACACTCCCACGCATTTCCCGAAGAAATTTCGCGTACACATTCGCGGACTCGTTGAGCGATATATGGAGCGTCTGGGGCCGCCATTGTACCTACTGTTGGGTGCAGTAGGTCTCCTCTTGATGATCGGATGCGCCAACGTCTCGATCCTGCTGCTGGCGCGCGGCACCGCTCGCCAGCACGAACTCGCGGTCCGCAGCGCGATCGGGGCCAGCCGCTGGCGAATCCAGCGCCAACTTCTTAGCGAGGCCCTGGCGCTATCGCTTGCCGGTGCATTTGGAGGCGTCCTGCTGGCCTATCGTGCCGTGCCCGTGCTGGTTCGACTGCTTCCGGAATTCTCCTTTCCTCATGAAGCCGTGATTCGGGTGAATCTGCCGGTCCTGATATTCTCGGTTGCGATCGCCATCCTGACCGGCGTGCTATTCGGACTCGCTCCGGCTTTCGAGCTCTCCCGTCCGGACCTGGCCCGGCTCATGCAATCGAGCTCGCGGCGAACCACTGGGGGCGGGCGCGGGAAACGCACGCACAGCCTTCTGGTCGCCGGCCAGATCGCTTTGACGCTGTTGCTGCTCACTTCCGCGGCGGCCGCGATGAACGGATTCGTGCGCCTGGTCCGCGCCGACCTTGGCTACGATCCGCACAACACGATGTCGGTGGGGATTCCGGTGCATCAAAACTCGCACGTGTCTTGGGAAGACCGGTCCAACTATTTCGTGCAATTGTTAAACCGGGTTTCGGCAATGCCGGAAGTAGTCTCGGCGGGGATCTCCACAAATGCGACGCCGCCCTCGAACGGCTCGGATATGACGTTTGAGATTTTCGGACGGCCCTCTAGTCAAAAGGAGCAATTGCGGACCAACTTCGTCAGCCCCGGCTACTTTTCGACTCTACGCATCCCCGTATTACAGGGACGCCTCTGGGACGATGCAGAAATCGTGCATGCCGCGCGCCTGGCGGTGATCAATCAATCCACGGCGCGCCAATATTTTCCTCAGGGCGACGCCCTTGGAAAGCAGATCCGGCTCCCCGATCTCAAAAGCGAACCCCCATTCGCCCAATCAGCCAAGGACAGCAACAGCTGGATGCAGATTATCGGAATTGTCGCCGACGCTCGCGACGACGGCCTAAGCAGGCCCATCAAACCCGCGATCTTCGTTCCGTTCACCGCCCATATGTGGATGTTCACGCAGATTCTGGTCCGCACCCGATCCACGCCCCTGGCGAACCTCAATCGCGTTCGCGCCGAAGTGAAGGCCGTCGATCCCGATCAACAGGTAGTCCGTCAGATCCACGACCTGGAGCAGTGGATTCAGGACGAAGACGAATACGCCTATGGACGCCTGGTCGCGGCGCTGTTCACAGGTTTCTCCGCACTGGCGCTGGCGCTCGCCGCCGTAGGATTGTTCAGCGTCGTCTCTTACAGCGTCGCGCAGCGGACCAATGAATTCGGTATTCGGATGGCTCTGGGTGCGACTCCAAGACGCATGCTGAGGCTGGTTTTCGCCTCCATCGCGCGCGACGTCGGCGGCGGGGTCCTGTGCGGCGTCCTGCTCAGCATCTTTCTGCGCGGGATTTTGTCGAAGTGGGCGGAAGGAAGCTCGCAGAACCCGCTTCTTTTCGCGGCCGCGACACTGCTTTTGGTGGCGACCTCGGCCCTGGCAGCTTTCATCCCGGCACGCCGGGCGTCCTCAGTCGATCCAATGATCGCGTTGCGGTACGAATAGCTATCGTGAACCGGGCGATTCCGGCTTGTACCTTGTTAAGTTTTTCTTGGCCTGATGTCGATCATCGGCAACTTTCCAGGAGAGGGTGTTTCGCGGGATGAACAAGGCGGAAATTCGCAGAAGGTTGCGTAAGCTTGGCTTGGCGCGTCTCCATTTTCAACGCCACCACCAATTCCTGGCTCATCAGACCTTTTTATCGGCATGCGAAGGAGGGGTCGCCGCGATCGCGATGGTTGTCTTAAAACAGCAACTTCAACGCAAACTGAACGATTCGCGGGTTGCCCTCTGTCGCCGTGATAATTCCGAACGAAGTGGATGCGATCGACCCGTTCGGAGAGGAGAAGCTTACCATATTCAGCACATTGAAAAACTCGCTGCGGAATTCGGCGGAAATGCGCTCGTTTATCGGGATCCGCTTGTTCACCGAGAAGTCAATGTTACGCTGAAAGGGACCGCGCATGGTGTTGCGCCCCACGTTGCCGAAGAAATTGCCGGGCCGAGTGAAGGCTGCAGTATTGAAGTACTCGCTCAGGCGGCTTTCAGTGGAACCTGACAACTGCGCCGTGGCGAGCGTGGCGCCGGGAGCATAACTGGCACGGCTCCCCGTCGTGCCGTAGAAAACGCCTCCACCGCTGTCGGTGATCGAAAAAGGCGTTCCGGATTGCGCCACTAAAACGCCGGAAACTTCCCATCCGGAAAACAGCCTCTTGCCAAGAGCAGTCTTGTTGAGGGCGAACCCGAAGCTCGGAATCTGGTAGCCGAAGTTCGCCACCACACGCTCCGGGCGGTCGAAATCGGAAGGTCCCTTACTGGAGCCGATATTGGATTCGTCGCCGGTAATTTCGCTGAAGATACTGGTGCTGCCGCCCGAGGTATCGTCCATGGCTTTAGAAAAAGTGTAAGAAACCAGGAACCGAAGCCCGTTGGCGTAGCGGCGTGTCGCGGTTGCCTGAAGCGAGTTGTAGCGTGAATCGGCTGCGGTCTCTTCGGCCAGCAAACCGGATGGAGAGAAGCCGATATAAGGTACACGTAAGGACGTATTAGCGCTTGTATTCGTCGTGATTCCATTGATCGGATTCGTGGGACTGGCAAGAAGCGCCTGATCGATGGCCCGGCGATCCGGCAAGGCCACGCCCTTTGAACCCGCGTAGCCGACTTCGAGCAGCAGGTTCTTCAGGACTTCGTACTGGAAATTGGCGCCCCACTGATGCAGGTAGGGCGTACGCAGATTCGGGTCGACGGAATTCAGTCCGATGGCGGGCTGGGCCGGAATGTAGTTGGGAGAATAGAGCACCGGAAGCACCGGATACTGCGATTGTTGCGGCAGCACCGGAAATGGATTCTGTAGCGACGACGCGATGTTTCCTGAACTGGTGAGCGTGCTGCGAAGATAATCCGGCGCCGACTGCGACGTCAGGAGGCCGAGCTGATTCGAGAGCCGGTCGTAGAAAATACCATAACCGGCACGAAACACGAGCCTGTTCGTAATGCGGTACGCCAGTCCGAAACGCGGCGCAATGTTCTTATCCGGAGCATTTTTCAAAAGCGTGGGCGATACCAGCGGAAGGTTCGGCAGAGGCTTCGGAGAGTTGGAAGTCTGCACAAAACCGGCGGATGTGGAACCACCATCCGGGGGTGGCTGGTACAGAGTGTAATCGAAGTTTCCGCGCCGCCCATACTTATCCACCGGCCATCCGAGATAGTCCCAGCGCAGGCCGACGTTGACAGTCAGGCGTGAAGAAACCTTCCAGTCGTCCTGCACGAAGAGGCCTGCGTCGGTAATCCGGTCTGCTCCATTCGGCAGCCCGCTCGCGACGTCGGCCGTGCCGATATTGCTGAAGCCGCTGCCGTTGCCTCCCTGTGCGATGGGAGTTCCAGGAAGTCCGATCAGGAAATCCGCAAACGTCGGGATAGTGAGCGATCCCCGATAGCGGTTCCGACTATAGTAGTTGTCGTCGTAGCGGCGGCCCTCATAACCGGCGCGCACATTGTGTTTGCCTTTGACCCACGAAAGCGTGTCGCCGTAGTGCCAGGTCGTGGGAAAGACCCCTTGATCCCCGTTCGTGTCATATCCGATCGCGAAGGCGCCCGTCACCGTGATCAGAGGGATGTCCGGATAGTCGGCGGAATTGAAACGGCTCATGCCGATATCTTTCAGGTCGAAAATCGCTTGCGGGTTCACGATTCCCAAAACTCGCGAGACTCCGAACCGGGCTTGATTCACCAGCGAACTGGAGAAGATATGGGTGTCCGTCAGACTGGCCAGCCGCCCCTTGAAATCCTGAATGGAACCGAAACCCGGAACGTTCGCGGTTCCGAACGGCTTGTAGGTCGGCTGATTGCCGATCATGGCTTTGAACGCAAGGTGGTTGGCTTCGCTGAACTGGTGATCGATGTTCACGATACCCTGATCGTCATTGTAAGTAGATGGTTCCGAATCGGTGTAGTTGACGCCGGAACTGGAGATTTGCGGGGACGGAATCAAATAGTTCCCATTCGGCAGCTTGAGATTGAGAATCGCGAGCGCGACGGGATTAATGTCGGAACCATCGGCTGCTACCGTCAACCCGCCTTTGGATGCCTTGCCACCGGCGAAGGCAGCGCCGAGACTCGCGGCCGTTCGCACCAGCGGGATATTAGGAAGTTTAAGAGACGTGGAACTCGACAGGCCGTCGATCTGGCGCGTGCCCTGATACGAGAGAAAGAAAAAAGTCCTGTTTTTCCTGATAGGCCCGCCAATGGTGCCGCCGTATTGATTCTGATTCAGCACTGCGCGCGGCTGGCCCGTCGCGTTAGAGAAAAAGCTGTTGGCGTTGAGGTCCTGATTGCGGAAGAACTCGAACACCGAACCGTGAAACTGATTGCTGCCGGAGCGCGTGACAAGAGAAATATTCGCGCCGCCGCTGCGGCCGGACTGCGCGTCGTACAGGCTGGTCTGGATCTTGAACTCCTGCACCGCCTCCGGCGACGGGACGAGGATTCCGTTCGAGCCCACACCGTTGTCGGTAGCGCTGTTGGTGTGAATGTTCATCGCATCCACGCCATCGATCTCTATGGCGTTCGACGTGGTCCTGGCGCCAGAAGCGGAGATGATCTGCGTTCCGCGTCCGAGCGCGCCCGCGTTGTTCAGCGCCGACGAAGTACCCGCGGACAAAGAGAGAAGCTGGGTGAAGTTGCGGGTAGCCAAAGGCAGTTCGCGTATGGCATCGCCTTCGACGACTCGTCCCAGCGTGGCCGATTCGGTCTGCAACGGCGAGCCTCCCGACGATACTTCGATCCGGTCCGAAACCGCGGACGGCCTCATTTCTGCGTCCACCGCAATTCGGTCGGTCACATTCAGCGTCACCTTGGCAATACTCGTGGCAAAGCCCGCAGATTGAAACGAAATCTCGTACTCGCCGGGAGCAAGGAACGGCAACGTATACTGCCCCGCGCCGTTGGTCACGATCCCTCGCGTCTCCTCGAGTCCTTTCAGTGTGGCCGTCACTTTGACTCCGGGCATGGAGGCTTTGGTGGAGTCGGTGACGGTTCCGGTAATGGTGCCGGTGGTTTGCGCAGCAGCCGGCATCACCACGAGCGCGGTCAGGAGAAGGATTCTGTGAAACGGCATGGTTTTTCCTTATGGCTTTAGATACTTCATCAAGAATGCGTAGATTTCAGCGCGCGACTGGCGTGCCAGCTCGGTGTCGATGCGGTTGAAGTGATGGCCTCCTGGCGCGGCCTCGTAGATTCTGTATTGAAAGTCACGGCCCGCCGCCTGAAGCGCGGCGACCAGATTCCGTACTTCGCTGATGTGTACGGTTTCATCGGAGGTGTTGCCATGAACCAGCAGAGGCTTGGTAAGTTTCGCGGCATAGGTCACGGGGGATCGTTTGCGGTACTCTTCGTTATCCTTCGCGGCCTCCTCGCCGGCGCTCTCAGCCATGGTGGCCGGCATGGACTTAAGGTACTTCCGCCGCTCGATCAGATCGCTGACCGGTTCGCCGGCATAGGCGCATGCGTAGGCCTCAGGGTGAAGAAAGATATTGAACAGCGCGATCATGCCGCCATGGCTCCATGCCATCAGACCGACGCGCTGCGGGTCGATGAATGGGTATCGCTCCACCATCCAGTTCCGCGCGCCGAGAACATCGTCATTCTCTTTTCCGCCGTAATCGATGGCTCTCGCGTAGGCCGAGCCATAACCGGTGCTGCCGCGGTAATCCGGCGCAACCACGACATAACCCTGCTCGATAAGCTCCCGCACAATGGTCGCCGCGTTCGCCGGTCCACCGGTAATATGGCTGGCATGGACGCCACCATGGATCATCACCACCATCGGCGCTTTCTTCGAGCGATCCAACTTCTTCGGGATAAAACTATAGGCGTAAAGAATCATAGGATTCCCGCGGCCGGGAGCTTTGGGCAGGCCGGTGTAGCGAAAGGTGCGGACTTCAGCGACGTCGCAAAGTTCGAGCCGCCACAAAACATCGTCGGAGAGTTTGGCGATGTGATCCGGTTCGTTCTCGATGCGTTCGGAGGCGCTGGCTTGCTCGGCTGCGGGTTTTTGGGCAACCGCCGGCCACAGCAACAACAGAAGAAGCACGGGGAACCTGAATCTCACGTAGATTACTTGTAGTCCCAAGCCGGGCGACTGGCAATAGGACGGCGGCTAGCAGGCCGGGTAGCACCTCTAACTTGATGAAAATACTAAGTGGTATACAAGTGAGGAGCATCGCATCTTGTGATATGATTTTCCCAAATGATCGCCAGCAGTGAGACACTCCGGGCCTGCGTTGATCATATCCTGCAAAGTGGAACGTTCGGAAATGCTCCGTCCTCACGGAGGCTGCTGAAATACCTAGCCGACCGCTCGGCGGAAGGCAGCGCGGAGCACCTGAAAGAATACGCCATCGGAGTGGATGCGTTTGGGAAAGCTCCCGGGTATGACCCCCGGCAGGATTCCACGGTCAGGATTCAAATCGGCCGCCTTCGTCAGAAGCTCGCGGAATATTATCGTGACGAGGGCGGCGAAGACACGCTCGTGATCGATTTGCCGAAGGGTCAATTCACTCTAACGTGTGAACCTCGACCGGCCGTCCCCATGGCGCCCCTGCCGGAGATTCTGGTGCCCTCCCCGCCTGCCGGGCAGAGATGGCGCGTGGCGGCCATTGCGCTTGGGGGACTGTGCCTTCTGCTTTTGTGCGTGGGAGTTTACGCGTGGGGCAGATCGCTGACCAGCGATACGGCAAGTGCCGTCGATCCATGGTCGCCAGAACTAACCGAGTTGTGGGCGCCTTTCATCCACTCCGGGCGCCCTCTGCTGATCGTTGTCGGCAACCCGCTCTTTTTGCAATTTGAGAACAAGGCGATTTACCGGGATCTATCGGTTGAGAATGCCGAGGACCTACTAAAGTCCCCGCACGCGGAGGCGGTAAGGCAGGCGCTGGGAAGCCAGCAGAGCCGGCCGGTTCACTACTATGCGGCAGTGGGTGACGTAAGCGCCGCCTTCCTTCTAGGGCAACGGCTCGGATCCCGCCAAGCTTCCATGTCGATTGTGCGCAGCAGCCAGTTGCAATGGCAACAACTGGCGGACGCGAATGTTCTGTTTCTCGGCCCGCCCCGCTTTTTCGGCGATAAATTGAACAGTTTGCCCGCCTCACTGGAAATCATCGAGGGCGCTTCCGGATTTCAGGTCGTTCATCCGCAGCCTGGAGAGCCGAGTCTCTATAGCTTCCGCGACCCGCCCGGCTTCTTCAGTGAAGATGGAGAAGCGTGTGTTCTCATTACACGGGCCGCCGGCCCCGGCGGGAATACGGATGTGATGACCTTCGCTAGCAATAATACCTTCGGCCGCATGGGTGCGGTAAGCGCTTTCACCGAAGTGGGGTTTACCCGATCGCTGGCGAATCGGATGCGTGGGCCAACGGGCCAGATTCCGCAATATTTTCAGGTGTTGCTCCGTGTGAAATATAAAGGCGGTGTGCCGACCGAGACAGTTTATCTGCTACATCGCGAGATTTACCGGAGAAACTAAAGCCGTGCTAAGGTTGCCGTCGATGAGAAGTGCCCGTTGTGTAAAACATGTGTTGGCTGTGTTGGCGAGGGCTCCCACAATCAATGGTAGATGAACGGCTTCTCGGATTACGCGCGCCCCGTTGTTACTAGCCCCAGATCACCGCAACCGTCAAACCGATGATGCCTGCGATTCGACTTAACCATATGAGAAACCCCTGCGGCAGTCGGTGCGCCGAGGCCAGTCTCGGGCAGGCTTCCGCCGGCGAGCCGAGTCAACACAGGATCCCCGTATGCGCGGCCAGCCCGATCATACACCACGGTTCGTCCGTGACGAATTGCGTCGAGGACTCCTTGTTCGGTTTCCGCTTCCACGAAGATATAAGTGCGGCACAGTCCGACCGGCCCCAATCCGTGAAAGTCGGAATCGCCCATCGCCGTCAACCGCGTGCGGCCGTAAAACTGCTGCAACTGTGCGGCGAAATCGTCATTCTCATACGCAATCGGGTGGAGGATCTCCGCGCCGTCCAGGGCTTGCATTGCCTTTACGCCGTATGCGGGCCAATAGGAAGCCACAGGATGGGCCGCAATCGCCACACCACCTTGCCTGTGAACCTGCTCAATCGCGCTCTCCGCCGTCTGCTTCCAGTCGATCGTAGAGTGAATGCCGATGGCAAGGAGGTGGTAACGGGACGACACGATCTCTTCGCCTGTGATCACGAGCGGTCCGCCCCACCAATGCGAAAACCAGCGGCCCACTTTCGAAGCCCACACGTAATTATGCCCCACGATTGCGATGACATCGAGATGCTGCCGCTGTGCCTCGGTCACAATATCCCAGGGTGCGAGTGTAGCCCAGCTTAACGGGAAGCTGTGCACGTGGAAATCGGCCGCCAGGACATGGTAACCGCCCAGAATCACCCGGGGACGCACGGGCGTCGAATCGCTGAATGTGCCGGCAGCGAGTGATACCAGCAAAAGACAAGCGGCGATCCACCGCGCCGCGCTCATAGTCCGAGCCTTGCTGCGACTGCGGGTGGAATTGCCGGCCCGCCAAAAACGGCGACGATCAACGTCCAGGAAACCAGGCGTTGCAACAGTAAGTCGCGGCTGGCCTGCGCCCGATCTCGACCCATGACAAATCGGAAGAAACAATAGTCAATGTAAGCCGACCAAACGACGACAATCGCAGTGGCGCCGTACAGCCAGGCTCTTGTGAAAGCAGACGCCTGGATTGGCGGGAAGAAGGACCAGATGGCGCAGAGCCCGATCAACCACAGCAACCATGGTCCGTATCCTGCGAAAAACAGGTCCACGGTGCTAGAAAACGGACGGGTCCGTTGTTGTTGCCGGCTCACGACGGCGAGCGCGACGGTCTCGGCGAGCGGCACGAAGCTCCAGTAGGTGGTGGCGGACCCTGCGAGCCGCAACGTGAGACGTGACGAGGTAATGAGAGACATCGTGCAGCCGAGCACGAAGGCAACGAATAGCAGCCTACGCCAAGCCAGCCAAGTGCGGACGCTGCGCGGCTGTTGCGCCAGCAACCGGTAAGCAGTCGCGGGCCTCATCATGATGCACCGACGCGGCGAAGTGTAGCTTGCCTGCACGAAATCATCTTACTCTCAGGCACGGTTCTATCGCGTTGGGTGTATCGGAAATGGCCGCTGAGAAATGTTCGACCGAGCCTGATGTCAAGCATTAACGGCCACCTCCAGAAGGCTGTTCTGGCTAACGCACGGGACGGTACGCAAACAAACTTCCGAGTAGAAGACCACACGGGAGGTATACAACTTCGCAAGAGTGCCGTCGAGACTAAGTCTCAGGGCATGGTATTAACATCCAAGATCGGTGATGGCCCCCGCCACGGTTGCGGTCCTGCTTCATGCAGATCCGGTTCTTGGATACTACGCAGGAGTGCGCGGGCGCGAAAGGGGATATCATAGAATCCAATCCACGGTCAGAAGGAGCGTCGGAATGAATTTGCACTTGGATCGCAGACTGTTTATCGCCTCTCTGGGCGGCGCCGCAGCCGTCAGTATGATGTCGGACGAAGCTAAAGCGGACGCTCTGGAAGATGCCCTGAGCGAAGCGCTGGACGCAGCGCTGGACGATACGCCGAAGAAATTTCCCACCGTCGCCGAGGTGGAAGCGCGGATTGAAACCCGGCCCAATCGCAGAGGCGTAGGCAACCTGTTCGTGGGCGGACGTCCAACGGTGAAGATTCTGCCCAGGATGCCGGATCAGCCGACGTTCCTCGACTTCTTTAACCTGCGTATGAGCGGCACGGCGAATCACTGCCTGCAGAGCGCCAACCATGCCATGAAGACGGGCATGAGCGACGAGATCATCTTCGCCTGCCTGTGCCACGATCTGGTGCACGCGCTCATTAAGGTAGACCACGGCTGGTGGGGCGCGCAGATGTTTGAACCCTACGTTTCCGAGAACGTGACGTTCGCGATTCGCTACCACCAGGCGCTGCGCTTTTACGAGGACAAGGAAGCCGGCTACGAGTACCCCGACCTGTACCGGAACATGTTTGGCGCCGATTACAAGCCGGAGAAGTACATTGAGGACACCTACAAGATGGTGCGCAACCACAAGAAGTACATTCTTCCGCGCCAGGTAACGGTGAACGACCTGTATGCGTTCGACCCGAACGTGAAGGTGACCATCGATCCGTTCATCGACATCATCGGACGGCAGATGAAGCAGCCTAAAGAAGGACTCGGATACGATAACAGCCCGGTCGCGCACATGTGGCGGTCGATGATCCGGCCGGATTCGCCGCTCTAGAGGCCGCCTTCACTAAGCTATTGCTGGCGACAAACGAGACTGCGGTGGCGACGAGCAGCAGAATAGTATTGGAGATCCTCGTCGGAGTCGAGGTTAGAGTCAGTGTAGTCAACGAAAATGGGCCAACTTCTGCATTACTGAGCATCTGGTGCAGGCTTTTGCGGTGGCGGCGGGAAAGGGTGAGTGGAATGAACGGATCGTACACGATTCGTACATCAAAATCGATTCACTCCTTAAGTTGTTTATTTTATACAGTTAATAGTTGGGGCGGCTGGTGGGATTTGAACCCACGACTTCCAGAATCACAATCTGGCGCTACTACCAGCTGAGCTACAGCCGCCGTGAGATTTCATTTTATCACTTTAGCCCGGCCCGCCTCCACATTTCGTCCACCCTCTTCGAAACGTCGGCAGGCATGCGGATAACGTCGGGCCAGGGGCGCGTGAAACCTTCCTCGGGCCACTTCTTCGTCGCATCGACGCCCATTTTTGAACCGTAATTTGCGAGCCTGCTGGCGTGATCGAGAGAATCGACCGGGCCCATCACGAACTGAATGTCGCGCTCCGGGTCGATATTATTGAGGGCCTTCCAGGCCACTTCGCTGACATTCTGCACGTCGACGTCCTCATCGACGACGACGATGACCTTCGAAAACATCGCCTGTCCCAGACCCCAGATCGCGTGCATCACCTTGCGCGCATGCCCCGGATACGACTTTCGGATGGCGACGAAAATCATGTTGTGAAAAATTCCTTCCGCGGGCATGCAAATGTCGCGAACTTCAGGAAGTTGCAGGCGCATCAGAGGGAGAAAAATGCGCTCGATGGCCTTGCCCATGTAAAAATCCTCCATCGGTGGGGGCCCGACGATGGTCGTCGCGTAGATCGGGTTCTTTCGATGCGTGATGCAGGTGATGTGGAAAACCGGATAGTCGTCGTCGAGCGAATAAAATCCCGTATGATCGCCGAACGGCCCCTCACGGCGCAGTTCGCCCAGTTCCACGTAGCCTTCGAGCACGATCTCCGCGTGCGCGGGTACCTCGATATCGACGGTCTCGCACTTCACCATCTCCACAGGTTTCGAGCGCAGAAAACCGGCGATCATCATCTCGTCCAGATCGGGAGGCAAAGGCAGAATCGCCGAATACATGGTCGCCGGATCCGCGCCGATGGCGACGGCGACATCCATACGCTTCGTGGTTCCGGCGGCGCGCAGTCGCCGGTAATGTTCCGCGCCCTGTTTATGCGTCTGCCAATGCATGCCGGTAGTGCGTGCGTCGTAGACCTGCATTCGATAGCAGCCGCAGTTGCGCTTGCCGGTGTCCGGATTTTTCGAAAAGACCATCGGCAGGGTGATGTAGCGGCCTCCGTCCTGAGGCCAGCATTTCAGGATGGGAAATTCGTCGAGCGAGAAACCGTCGCGGCGGATCACGTCCTTCGACGGTCCCCCGGAGACGATTTTCGGGAAGAACGCGCCGATCTCGCCCAGTTTCGGAAGCATTTTTAGCTTGCCGATGATTCCTTCGGGCATGCGCATTTCCAAGAATTCGGAGATGCGGGCGGCGACTTCTGCGACCGAGGAAACTTCCAGCGCGATCTCCATGCGCCGCATGCTGGCAAAGGCGTTAATCAACACGGGAACGGTCAAATTCCCAGGCTTCTCGAACAACAGTGCAGGGCCGCCGGACTTAACGCTGCGATCGGCGAATTCGGTGATTTCAAGCTCGGGAGAAACCTCAAACGGGATGCGCTTCAGTTCGCCCTGCTTCTCGAGCGCACGGATGAAGTCTCTCAGGTCGGTGTAGGCCATAATCTAACTATGACAAACGTGGGGATAACTAAGACAGCATTTGTTTCGGGCGCCAGCCGTGGAATCGGCCTCGCTTGCGCCCGGGCGCTGGCGGAAACGGGGGTTCATGTGGTGCTGGCCGCCCGCGACGCCACGAAACTGGAGGAGGCATCGCGTGAAATTCCGAATTCGACATGGGTGACCATCGATCTCTCTTCCGCCGATTCGATCAAGGACGCATTTGCCAAGGCTGGAAAAATCGACATTCTAGTAAACAATGCCGCCGTCACCAAGGATGGGTTGGCGGTACGGATGAAAAAAGAGGATTGGGATTCGGTGATCTCCACCAACTTGACCGGAGCCTTTCTGGCGACGCAACAGGTTCTCCAGCATATGATGAAGGCGCGGTGGGGGCGCGTTATTAATATCTCGTCGGTGGTGGGCGAATCCGGCAATCCGGGCCAGGCGAATTATGTGGCTTCGAAGGCGGGGCTCATTGGATTGACCAAATCGCTGGCGCAGGAGATGGCCAGCCGCAACATCACTGTGAACGCCGTCGCGCCCGGGTTTATCGAGACCGACATGACCGCGGTTCTGCCGCAGGAGACGAAAGACAACATCATCGGCCACATTCCTTTAAAGCGATTCGGCCGCGCCGAAGACGTGGCCGCCGCGGTCCGATTCCTGGCGAGTGAAGAGGCCGGCTACATCAC
>Ga0182024_10002367_pt1 | contig 46952 bp, 49 predicted proteins | sample P32metaG_FD_120480 | JGI IMG/M metagenome (GOLD analysis project Ga0182024, IMG submission 120480) | Permafrost microbial communities from Stordalen Mire, Sweden - P3-2 metaG (Illumina Assembly) | ecosystem: Environmental > Terrestrial > Soil > Wetlands > Permafrost | place: Sweden: Stordalen... | reverse complement strand
TCAGTCCTTCACGTAATGCGGGCTGCTTGCTACCGTTTCTGGTTGACGTCAACCTGACGTTTCCGCAAAGCCCCTCGGCTCAAAGCGCTTATCATTTAAGTAAGTCGCTCACCGTTGATGTATGTAGTGTATCGCACTCTACATGGATTTCCACTCCCCCACTGCATATTTTTCAAACCAATTGGATATCGCGATAAGTGGGTTGTAGTGCGGGTGCTCATCACAATCTTTAACGTCAAGCGCTCGGCCCATTGCGCCACTCTTCATGGTGGCATGCATATATCGTCTCATTGTATTTTCGATATGGATTCGCCGCAATTTCTATGCATGAACGAATTCGCGTATATGCATGCTCGATTGAAGGGATATGCCCAGCATATGTCAGCGACGCGGATCGCTTGCAAAAAAGCCTGGTGAGCTTCTGACGAAAAGAGCAGCGCTTCACTGATAGTGAAGAATATCTTGATGCCTTATGCGGCGGTGGCGGTCAACCACCGCGCATACCGCCATATAACTTCGGGTTTACATCGCCACTCACAACTCAGAAGACTAACCAAGTATGGACGCGAGCCATTGAGCAACTCGGCAGCTTGCTGTGTCGTCACTTCGGCCTCATCGGCATCTGGCGAGAATGTTGAGTGGTGTCATTTTGTTCGGCCCTTATGCGATTGTATCGTTCTTCCAACCTAGCAAAGGCCTGTTGGGCTGGAATCGTGCGTCTTCGGCTGACTCAGTTTTTGATCAGATTACGGAACAATTACGGAACAATTTGTATATACGCACATTTTGACCCAGCCGGAGACAAACATTCGACACCAGCAACGCAAAAAAATCCCTCGTCAAATCGCTCTTGTTTACTCAAAACACAAGCCCAAATCCAAGGGTATGACAACCGTCAGCGTCTGATTTTTGCTGATTTTTGCAACGCAGAAATGTGTTTTCGGCTGACTCCGTTTTTTGACCTGATTACGGAACAATTACGGAACAATTTGTATATACGATCCCCGAAAGCCTTGGGCGGTAAGAGACTCGAACTCCTAACCCCTTCGGTGTAAATCACAATAGGCATAACCCCTACGTTAAGCGTAGGGATGCTATAATCCTACATTATACGTAGGAATTGTGCAAATGCCAAAAGTCCTGAAGGATAGCTTTGATGAGTTGTATGAACTTGCAGATGGGCAGGCTGGCTACTTCACGGCTAAGCAGGCGCTGGCAGCAGGGTACTCCGATAGGATGCAGACGTATCACGTCCAGGCTGGTGACTGGATAAGAGAATGGCGTGGGATCTATCGGTTGCGCTACTATCCAAATCCGCGTCCAGATGACCTAATGCTTTGGTACTTGTGGTCTTGCGATCGCGAAGGGAAACCGCAGGGAGTCTATTCTCACGACACCGCATTGGAATTGCATGAGCTTTCGTCTTGGACCGGTACTCAGATCCACATGACTGTGCCTAGGCACTTTCGCCGGAGTATTGTTCCACCCAAACTGAAACTGCACCATGTTGACACGGTTCCGTGCGAGATTGCCTGGATCCGACAGGTTCCCGCAACGTCAGCAGCGCGAACACTTCTGGATTTGCTTGCAGCTGGCACGGTCGAGCACCATCATCTTGTTGAAGCGATGAGCGAAGCGAGACGCCGCGGTTTGATTGTGCCCACTGACTTTAAGAGCAATGAACTTTCAATGGATGAACGCGAATCACTATTGGCGCTCGATGCGGTAGCAAAGACCTATGTACCTGAGGCGTGAGGGCCGGTGAGCAAGATCACGAAAACGTATCGAACGGCCCGAGCCTTTCGCGTTGCGGTTGCTGACAGGCTGCAAAGGATAGCTCGCGAAACGGCGTCAACATACGAGGATCTATATCGACGAGTTGCGCTAGACCGCTTTCTGGCACGAGTTGATTGGGATAACTGGATCGCCAAAGGTGGCTATGTACTTCAGCGCCGACTTCCACATGCGCGTCGAACGAAAGACATTGATCTAGCCGTTATCGGTAAGCGATTCGTCATTACCGAGTCCGAAGAGTTGCAGTCCACGTTGCTTGCCGAACTTCAAGAATTCGGCAAACGTAACATTCAGGACTATTTTTCGTTCGAGGTTGAATTTGATCGGTTTTTGCCTGCATTTGGCAAGGGTGGCGTGAGGTGCATTGCCAGATGCATGCTTGATGCTCAACTTTGGACGACATTTCGAATTGATGCTGTTGTGCAAGACAGATCAGTGTTTCCTACGGAGAATCTGCGCGGAGACGACTTCTTTAGTTTTGCAGGAATTACACCGCTTACATTGCGGGTACCTTCTAAAGAAGAGGTTTTCGCCGAAAAGATCCACGCTTATACGACGCCTCGGGATACGGAGAACACAAGAGTTAAGGATTTGCTTGATCTGCAGTTTCTGCTCGAAGATGGTGTCGATGAAAAACGAGTCAAGAAAGCAATCATTCAGGTATTCGAAATTCGCAATACACATGAGCGGCCGCTCGTGCTGGAGCGGCCGCCCCGAAGTTGGGCTGTGGTTTTCAATTCGCTGGCGAGCACCACTGGCAGTGGTACCACGCTGGAGCAGGCATTCACGATGGTGGATCAAATCTATCGAAGGCTCAGGCGTTGAGCAGGCTGGTATATCTGCTGAACGGCTGCAGCGGTGTCACCGCCGGTGAACGCGTTTTACGAGCGGCTTGACTTCCGTTCTGTCCCATCCGCCGCTATATAATAACTTGCTGAGATTTCCCGTGCGGAGCACAAATCATGGCGGCCATCTTCGATCCAAAATTATTCATGTGTCGTTTGGTAGCTCGTTCCTCTCGTACCATGACCGGTGGCAATTTACTTTTGCTTGCTCTTGTCTTGTGCTCAATTGCAACGGGGGCTAATTCTGAACAGGCTGCTCAAGTTCAGCCGTCTCTTAAGATCGCCAATGAAAGCGCAGATGGGCGATGGGTCTGCGCTGCGAATGGGGGTCTGTCACAAATTCCGGGGCATCCCGATCTGTTTGTTGGCAGAGGTTCTGCCGTTACCACCCTGGATCAATGTCACAACCCGCCAAAAGATTCAAAAGGAGCGCCGATATGGCGATCTTTTTTAGCAACCTATCGCATGGATTGGAAAAACCATAAAACTGTATTGGCCGACTATTTGATAAAAATGCCCGATAGGCCAGAGCCCGGTCTTCAACTCAAGGATCTCTATATAGGCGACGCTTACGATCCGTTTGTGGCGGAGTACCGAGGTGAATACTGGGTGGCTTTCGAAGCCACAATCGGCTATCACGGTGTTGCGGGTTGTGGCAGCTGCATCGCTCCCCTTACTTCAGATTTGAGACATATGGACCTTTCCAGGCTCACGATGATTGTAGAGCCGAGCAAGAATAATGAACGCTCTGCCAGCACACCAGTTTTGCTAAATTTCCACAAGAAATTCTATGCGTATTGGTGCCTGGACCCGCCCGATCGACTTGCTGCCATGCCTCAAAACAAGCTCGTGACGCGAGGCATGGAATTGGAAATGGACAAAAATCGATGCATGTGGGGAAAAGGTTCTGGTGGGAAGCCGGTCTTAACTAACGACCCCAAGCTCACTTCACTCGTCTACGATGTCGATCCTCATGATGCTTCCGCAGACCATACTGTCAATGTCTTCTATGCCGAACCATTTGGGGACAAGATATTGACGATTTCGGCGATTGGTGGCACGTGCGCAAATGAGGTTTGCCGCAGCCCCCACCAAACCAATCCCGGTGCCTGGCGTTTGGCGCTGTCTCTTGCGGATAAACCTTTGGGGACGAATGCGTTTCGGTGGAAAATCATCGATTTGCCAGATTTGCCTGGCAACGTTGCCAGTTATTCGAGACTTGCAACGGACGATAGTGGCCATCGGGTTCTTCTCTCCGTATGGGATCACCCGAGGAGATTAGGCGTGGAATCGAATGATGTCCAGTTTCGAGCAGGGTCGATCAATCTCAAAAACAGAGAGTCTATTAAGACCGATGTCGGTACCCTGGTCTTACAAGGACAAAATCTGGTTTTGTATGATGTAAATCATAAACCCGTTTGGGCGACAGATAATCACGACAAAACCAGTGAAACGGACTTTCATGCCTCTTTCCAGGGAGATGGAAATCTCGTCATCTACCGCGGAAATAGGCCGTGCTGGTCGAGCAAAACAGATTGTCATCGTGACGCAACCCTTGTGCTTTCGAGTGCGAAGCCGTTCATTTCAATCGTCCGTAAGCAACAACAACTCCTCTTGTGGCCATGGCGTATAGCACCATGGCCGGTGAATCCGGTTACGCGCCCAGTCATACCCGAGGGACTTCGCTCCCTTCCCTTCGAAGGTTACTTAAAAGAGATCGCTAATTACGGTCGCAGTCGCTGACGCCCTGATTCGAATTTGCGCTTGTGCGACTGCGGTTCGACATGGCGCGCGTCTTCACCGGAAAGAACGCGTGGACACCTTCAGCGTCACTAAAGGGGTCGTGTCTGCGGAAGTAGTCCCAGCGTAGTCCCGTAAAAGTGCCGATCCCCGAAAGCCTTGGGCGGTAAGAGACTCGAACTCCTAACCCCTTCGGTGTAAACGAAGTGCTCCACCATTGAGCTAACCGCCCGCGAAGTATTGATTTTAGCAGATTGGGGCCTTTCTACAATTGATTTGCCAAGGGCGAGGGCTGTACTGGCTTATCAAGGCGAATCGGTATGCTGGTCTCTCTGCCTGCTCCATTTCGCCAGGTGATCTCCCCTGGTTCTGTATAAGTGAGGTCCGACAGCTGCTCTGCAGGGATGACTCGCTAAAGGTTTGAGAAGTCGCTCTCAGATCCAACGCTGGAAAAACTGCTACGCGTGCACCACATAAGGTGCCGGTGGTTGTGAGCGTTCAGATCAGTCAACCAATCTTGCGCTTAAGTGGTCAGTCAGAGTCTGAGTCATGCAGGAGTCTTAACCATTCAATTCCAGAACTAGCTCCAGTTGACCCTCTCCGGTATTTGGGCTACAATGTAGCTCATGGAGGGCGATGCACATGAATCAAGACGCAGTAGTTCGTGCTCGAATCAACAAAAAGATCAAAGAGGACGCCACTGTGGTACTGGCCGCTATGGGACTGACGGCGTCTGATGCCTATCGCATGATGATGTTCAGAATAGCCAAAGAGAAGGCACTTCCGTTTAACCCCTTGATTCCGGATGAGGAAACAGTCGAGGCGATGAAGGCAGCGCGACAAGGAGAAGTAACTAAAGTCGGCTCCATTTCCGAGCTTTTTGAGAACCTGGAATAATACCAGCTTGACACCCGTACAAACTACCGTATAAACTGTATGAAGATACGGGATGCGGGTGGGTTGTATGCGGGAAATTAGTCACACCAACAAATTCAAAAAAGACCTGAGTCGGGAAATGCGCGGCAAATATAAGAAGACGCTGCAGCAACGACTTGAAGCTGTCTTGGAATTACTGATCGACGATGAGCCTTTGCCAGCCGACTATGACGACCATTCCCTTTCGGGCGAATGGAAAGAATTTCGGGACTGCCATGTCTTTCCAGATTTGGTTTTGATTTATCAAAAACCCGACGACGAAAATTTGATATTGGTACGAATTGGCTCCCACAGCAAGCTGAGTCTATAGGAGTGAATATGACTGGTAAGTCTGAGCGCATCGAATTGCGGATGGACTCTGAAATTTTGGACCAGGTCGATAGTTGGCGTCGTGCTCAGAATGACATGCCAAACCGTTCTGAAGCCATGCGCAGGCTAATTCAAAAAAGTCTTGGCGTCAGCAAACTACAATATCAGCTCTATTTCTTTCTTCCTGGCGACATGCACGCCAGGATTTCGGATTTTGAATCAGCTATGCCACCACCGATTCAAGTAGGCGAGCTGCTTGAGGCGAGCAATTGGAACCGGATGGAATTTGGCGATTACGGTCCATACTTTCGCGTTCGCTCCATTGAACATAAAGTCATCAGAGACATTGACGATCTGAACAAAGTCGCAATATTTCAAATGGGGATACATCTTGATCCACTCAGTAAAAATGAGTACTCCGAGGCGGCTGTTGGAAAGGTCTCCAACCGAACCGCACAGCAAAGGCTATCCACGCGAGCTCGGGCGTTAGCCTTCCATCAGAGCCGCCTTGAAAGCTTCAGACAGTGCACTAGCGATAAAAACTCCATTGAATATCGCAATGAACCATTTTTCTTGCTCCACGCAATTCCTTTGACCGCTGGGGGTTTTATCGATCCAGCTAAGGCGCAAGCGTCGGCAGGAACGCTTTATCCTTCTCTTCGTGCGAAGTCGTTCGATGGAAGAATCAACCATTTAGGTTACTTGAGTCGTACCAATCCGGATGTCAAAGCCAAAGCTCATCTGCAAGTCTTTCGAACTGGTGAAATCGAAATGCTCCGGCCAATTCACACAATGCAAAAAAAAGTGATCAGTGGCACTTTTTCGGATGAAGAGATTGTACATGCGGCCTCATCAGCGTGCTCAACGCTTGCAGGATTTCAGATTCCGCTTCCGTACCTGCTTCTAATCACTTTGTGCGGTCTTGGTGGCTACACAATAAGTAATTCGCATAACCCTGAAATCGAGATAGAGGATCTTTCCTTTGACCCAATTGAAATTTCCGAATACGACCAGATCGCCAAGAACGGCTCTGTCGAACCGATGGCATTCATGCTCAAGAAGTCGCTTGACGTTTTTTGGAATGCTGGCGGTCAGTCACAGTCGATGACTTTCGATGATCATAATTGGCTGCCCGCACACCGTCCAACTATTTAGTTATTCAAGCGTCTGCGAAACGAGAAGTTTACATTACGCCAGCCATGAAAACCAGCCAGCGCACAGACCTATCAATCTGCCGGAAATACCCCGCTCAGAGTCCAAGAGTCCTTACTACCAACCAGCTAAGCTTCGTCCGATTTCAAAGGCGATGACCGTTTAACGTGTGCCTTTAGACGCTCCAAGACATGGTCCCCGGAGATGCATTCAACTCTAACAGGACTTGGAGTGTGGCAGCCCACCAACTCAATGTCGGCCCTTAGACTAGACTGCATCCTGGTTGAAGATGCAGTAGTTGTGTTCTTGCAGGCAAATCTGCCGGAATGAAAGTTATAGCGCTCGCTTCCACGCATTCCGAAAAGAACTGCTTGATGCCGCCGATTACGTCTGCGGCTTCCTGATTGAATTAACTGACAGCATCGAGAGATGCAGGCAGGACAAGACAATAGAACACTCTGGGTAATGAACCATAATCTCTGTCTGCCGACACCCGCTGGTCTCATTGGTCAAACCGTTGCCCAGACAGCGCCAACTTTTGTACAGATGCCGAAGAACCCCGTTCCCGAATCATGCAAGAGCTGGTATTCTGTAATTACAAACGAGTAACGTAAGTCTTGGCCGGCCGCGTCGCGGAATTAGCGAGGCCACCCGTAATGGGGAAGAGCGGGCAGAGCAGAAACAAACTTTGTGAGAGGCAAACAGCAATGTTTACCTCTCTTTTGTCTACAGGGGCTGCAGTTCAAAAACTTCATAGCAAACGACCTGGTGCTCAATGAACTTGTGCGGTGTCAGCAATCCTCTATGGAAATCGCGCACAGCGCCCACGTAAAAGTCTGATATTTGAATTCCGGGTTTTGCCGCGGACAGCAAGTAGAAGTCTGCTTTTCGATAGACACCATTCCTGTTAAATTCAACCGATATGAGGTCCAGATCCGCCAGGAACTCACGTTCATACTTCTGCCATCCACCTTGTTTTGCTATTGCAAAGTCAATCCTCTCATGGCCCAGTAAAGCCTGATATGTCACGAGTTTTACTAGTTCCTTATAAATTCCAAACCGCTGAATATGACTCTTGTGAGATGAATCATGCCAGTAGCTCGCACTAAACACGGTAGCATTTGCTTCTGCTAAGAGCTCACTAATTGATTCTTTCTGAGCATCCGACAGATCTGTAAAATGAAGGCGCGGTGGCTTGTGGCAAGGCTTTTTGAACTGCGTTCTTAGCTTCAGATAATCCGGATTCAGTTTGCGCATGACTTGGATAAACAACTTTTCGGCCGATTTTGCACCATCGAAGACCACAGCAGCAACCGTCATCACTCCTTGATGATCCATGGTTCCTGATTCATCAATATACGCGTGGTGCACCATGGGGAGCTATCCATCCTTATCTTGCCGAATAAGCGCGCCAAGCGCATTTTCGACTGCCTCGCGCACCGGGTCTTGCGTCAACCTGGTATAGACGGCGGTCGCCTGCAGCGAGCGGTGCCCTAACGCTTTGGCAATGATCGTGGGGCTGGTGCCCTGAATAGCCATATAGCTTCCTAGCGTTCTGCGCAAATCATGAATGCGCAGATCCTTTAGACCCGACCTTTCACGAAGGCGCTTCCAGGCTGATTTCGGACAGATCAGATGACCCTGACGCCGCGGGCTGGGAAACACCCATTCGCAGACAGCTTTATTCTTGCGGACCAGCAAGATTTTAATCGCCTCATCTATGAGATTGACGATCTGCGGGTCACCATTTTTGGTATCAGGAATTGTCCAGGTGCGCAATTCAAAATTGACATCATGCCACGACATGGCAAGCACATTAGCCTTGCGGGCACCAGTAAAGAGACAGAGCCAGAAGAAGTCTCGAATCGTCTCGTTGGGCTCCGCATCAATGGCTGCGGCTAATGCAGCAAACTCACCCGGAAGCACAAACCGCTGACGCGATCGGACTTTGTATTTGTCCACACCTAAACACGGATTGCGCAATTCTTCGATCACTTCTTTTCTCAACGCCCAGCTAAACACAGCCCGCATGGTGTCATAATTTCGGTTCGCGCAATGCTTGCCTTTGGTCTGCGCCAGATCGTCGACCCACGCCTGCACTTCTAAACGTTTTATCGAATCGAGCCGCCGCTTGTGCCAGCGCGAGAAATATCGCCGATAGTTCTCAATTGTGTCAGCCCACGTCTTCGTATGTCGCTTGGCATATTGCTCGATGTAGAGATCGAACAGCTGCCCGAAAGTCATCGCCGCACCGGTCGGCGGCACGGTGCTCTTGCTCGTGATTTTGCCAGACATGACAGTATTGCTCCTCCTGCAGACGCGAAACGGAGCGATCAATTTGATTGCCCTACTTATACATACGTAGTGAGAAGGATTAAAGTTCATCGCCCCATCAAGCTGCGAATGCGCATCGTTATTTTGGAGAAAGTCAAATAACAATCGCTGTTTATCTGACAACCTTTTTGCGCGCTGTCAGAAAAACCGCTGCTATGAGGACTGGCTGAGATTAAGCTCGGGCAACAGCTTGAGAAAGAGGCGAGCTATGTTTCTGGAGTCATCGATGCCTGAATGTGGTTTGCCTTCGAATTGCAAATTGTACAGGGCAAGCATTTGCTCAAGACCTAAGTTGATGTCATTGCCGGTGAATAACGCGACCATGAGCGAGACATTCAGTCGATGCGGACTAAGCGTGCGTCCAAGCGCTGCTTCCAGAAACGGGATCTCATCGCTGTGATCTGTCACTAGCAATCTGTTATTGCTGCCATAAACATCAAGGCGTCTTGATGCCTCTTCTTTGCCGATACCTCGCTTCAAAAGCTTTGCCTGTGTCCATCCGGTCAAATTGGAGATTTCAGAAGTAAGCACGAAGTCGGGTCTGATGGCGATGCTGTGAGATTGAAGGATTTGCCGGTCTTTGATAGATACCGTCGTCAAGCCAATCTCAATTAGCCGGCCATTGTCATGCTCGACATCGAAAACATTTGCGATATTGGACAGTTTCATTCTTGCTCTCGCCCGGTCCACGATCAACTGTTCAAGAACTCGAGGATAAAAACTGCTAACCGTGCACCACATTTGGTGCCGGAGGTTTGTTAGCGTGGAGATCTTGATGATCCAAACACATATATATTATACCATACATTCATATGGCTAAGCGGGGTCTTTTGGCTTGTATATTGCTAGCTTGATTCGAATATAGCAAAGCGCTATGATGGCTTGATATCCTTAAGGTATGGCAAGGAATGATTGTTGATGTGCTATCAATTTTGCTATATTCTCGTCTATCGAGAAGTCCAGACTTCCATAAAGGACATTGCTAATGAGCAACGAAAAGAGCCTAATGATAAGGCTGAAAACAGCAGACAAGGCGTATCTGCAGCAATTGGCGCAAGAGAAAAAGGAATCAATGACTAAGGTCATTGAAGATTTGCTTGAAGACCATCGAAGACGCAGTTTTTTCGAGGGGCTAGCGGCCGAATATGCTGTTTTGAAACAAGACCAACAAGCATGGGAGGAAGAACTTTCCGACCAAGCACTATTAGACACTGCTGCTTCGGATGGACTCGATGACTAGCATCCTTCGAGCAGAGGTCTGGATTGCAAACTTTGATCCGGTCAAAGGACACGAGCAAGGTGGGGACCGGCCTGCCCTTATCCTTTCCACTGATGCTTTCAATGCATCGGGTGGTCAAGATGTATTTCTCGTGCCTATTACCAGTAGATATCGCGTCCTTCGAACAAGAGTCCATATCAAACCACCTGAGGGGGGCTTGAACTTAGACAGCTATGCTCAGTGCGATAAAATGCGTAGCCTATCCAGCACACGCTTGGCAAGAAGATTGGGCTACGTTTCTCCCGATACTTTGCGTGCTGTTGAAGAAATTGTACGCAGGATTTTAGGGTTTCACTAATACCAAATCTCCCCGACTTATTAATCATCACTGCCACTGTATGTGGTGCAGTCACAGTCCAAGCACAAGGCGCATTCGAACATTTGCAAGCACGCGATCCTCTCGTGAAGTTGGGAATGGGATTTCAATGTGATAAATGGCGGGATGCAATCGCAATCTTGCGCCGGACAGCTGGACTCAACAGCTAATGACTCGCTGATGCGTCAACAGCCGGTTCAGGAGTCTTGACCAGAGCGTGAACCAAGGCATCCAACTCGGGAAAGTCGTCCTCCTCGCTCTTATGACTTTCTTTCCGAATCTGGCGGACAACCACGAGATGTTCACCGGTGAGCACAATCAAAGCTTGTCCAAGATAGCCTCTGGCGGCAAAGCCCAGGCAGGGTCCGGTCACGATGCGAGGTTGTGGATACCCCGAGTTGATGAGAGCGACCAACTTCTTAAAGGCATCCGCTCCTGCTTGAGACTGAACAGAGGTCTCGAGCTCTTTGCTGCTGTATGCTTTCCCTTTCAAGTTGGCGAGCTTGCCGAGGAACTCGTCGTCCATGCCAGCTTTTTTCCAGGCGGTTAGCGTGCTGTCTTCGATCAGATGCTTTCTGTACGACGATGCGATCCACCACAAAAGTCCAGAAGACGCATCGAAATCCTGGGCTGGCTTAACCGATTCTTCTACGTAATCGGCGGCGATAATTTGCTCACCTTTCCAGCACCCTTTGTCGAGCATTAGCTGACCGAGCTTGGCCAAATCCCTGGCGCTCATCTGAAGACCTGCCATCCCGTGCGGGTTGCCGGCGCGGTCGTGCGTCCAGGAAAATCTCTTGATGCCCAATGGAGCAAACACGGCTGCACCCAGATAAGCGTCGATCTTCTTGCCGGACGCCTTCTCGACTATGCCAGGCAGGATGTTGACCGCCTTGTTGTTGTAGAAGAAATGCGTCCCCGGTGGATTGGCCAGTTCTGCGGCCAGTGCCAGCTTGACAAAATCCGGTGTTTGGTAAAAATCTACATTGGGGTTAGCCTTTATTCCTGATGTATGGTTGAGCAGATGCTTGATCGTAACCTTCTCTTTCTGTCCCTGCTTCCACTCAGGAAAGAAGGTCCAGACCGGCTCATCGATGGATTTGAGCTTGTGCTCTGTGAGCAAGCGCCCGATCGCCATCGACACCACCGATTTAGTCATCGACATGGTCTCAATCGGTCCGCGCTTCTTGCCGAAATACCATTCACCCACGAGCTTGCCGTCTTTCATAACGACCAGGGCATCTGTATGCGTTCTTTCCGCTTCCTTAACCAGCCGATCAAGCGCCGGCTGGTCGATTCCAGACGACTCGCCTGGCTCTTTGCCTGGGTCCGTGACTGCAAGATTGCCTCTGGCACCAGCCACCATAATTGATATCACCAGAAGGGTCAGCACATAGGGAAGATAACGATATTCCTTCAGAGTCACGCGACGCCAGGCCCGCATAATGCGATTGGAAAAACCTAGCATAGCTTTCATGCTCGCGTTATGTCAAATCTCCTCAGCCCTCAAACGCGAAAGACAGAAGAATTGAAGTGGCAATGGCTGCGCCGGGCAATGGACGAGGCCGACGGTGAATTGGAGGAAGGATCCTTCCAGACAACTTTCGTGATACCGTGAGCGGTGCGCAGAGGTTGTCAGATAAACAGCTGTTTTTCTGACATTCCGTCTTTGAAGTTCTTGCAGAGAGCGTTGCTTTCTGATTCAAATCATACTTTTTGTTTTATGATTATGGAGTGTCGTAAGCCTTGGCCCACTGCGTTGCGATATAGCGAGGCCACCCGTAAAGGGGAAAGCCGGTAGAGCAGACACAAAGATTTGGGAGGCGGGCGCAAGCTCACCTCCCATTTGCTTGCACTCTCATAACAATCGCTGTTTATCTAACAACCTTTTTCGCCCTGTCAGAAAAACCCCTGCTACAAAGACTGGCTGAGATTAAGCTCGGGCAACAGTTTGAGAAACAGGCGAGCTATGTTTTTGGAGTCATCGATGCCTGAATGTGGTTTGCCTTCGAATTGCAAATTGTACAGGGCAAGCATTTGCTCAAGACCTAAGTTGATGTCATTGTCGGTAAATAACGCGATCATGACCGAGACAGGCAGTCGATGCGGACTGAGTCTGCGTCCCAGTGCTGCTTCGAGAAACGGGACCTCATCGCTGTGATCTGTCACCAGCAATCTATTAATTTTTTTCGCGTTTCAATGATAAACGCAGGATCTACGCTGGCTCCATTGATTTCTCCATTAAAAGCCAGGATTGCTGAGTTTACATACTCTGACTCAGCGACATTGTGAACGGACTCCCCGCAGTTTGATGCTATCGTGTGGTTGGATTTCATGGACATGATGTTGCCAGTCCCGTGTAAATTTGATTTGCTTCCTACTCTATAAACGTTGGCCGGAGGATTAAAGTTCATTGCCAGGAACTTTTTCCCAACAAGACAAGCGCAAGTTTTCGAAACCACTCACCTGGTCAGCAGTGATTGTTGTCTGCCTGATTGCCCTTGCCTGCATACCGCAAGTCAGGTTTGCCGTGGCACTGACAAAAGGCGATATCGAGCAAGGGTTGGGATTCAAAACTCAGGCCATGTCGGACTATCAAGCTGCCGTCGACATCAACAACGCCAGCGAAGAAGCTCTCACCCGCCTGGTTGCGCTTCTCCAGGACAATCGCAGGAACGACAAGGCAATCACGTATTTGAAGATTCTCTCCCAGATGAAATCCAATTCTGCGCAAATAACTGCAGCCGAGCGAATGGCGCAAATCAGTCTCAACCAAAAGGACTTTGGTGCCGCATTGAAATACAGCGATCAATGGATTGCCCTGGCACCAGAAAACGCCCGAGCCTACCATGCTAAAGGAGATGCTCTGGCAGGTTTGAACAAATACGATGAGGCTCTTGAAGCACTGGATAAGAGTTTGCAGATAGACCCTGGCTCCGGAGCAGCAGCAGATCGAGATGCGCTGCTGCAAAAGTCACGCATGTTCGACACTTATGCTGAAAGTGTTGCTCATCCCCAGCTGGAAAACAAAGGTGCCGATTATGAGGCTCTCTTGCGTGACTGTATGCGTGTAATGATGGCCGGCAACGACAAGCAGGCGGAAGAGATTGCCACCAAAGCGATGCAGCTGGAGCCGACCAAGGCATCGCCCTGCTTCTTGCGCGGCTGGATTCGCTTCGAACAGCATCACTGGGATGGTGCCCTCACTGACATGCAGACAGCAGAGCGCTTAGCAAATCACAATCACGTCCTGTTTCCCCAGCTCACAACGGGGCAATTATTGCCTTCGCATTTTGAATTCAGCGATATTTTGTTCTACGAAGGATTTATCGAGTTCTATAGAAAGAACTACAAAAGCGCTCTGGCTAATATGAATCGTGCAATTGCTTTACGCAAAGTGACTTCCTATTATGTCGGCAGAGCAAGAGTTTACGACGCTCTCGGTCGCAAGCAAGAGGCACATCGCGATATGGCAACTGCGATCAAGATTGCACCACCAAAAGAGGAGGGAGAGAATCTGCCCATCAAACAGCCTGTGGAGAGTCTTCTGCTGTCACCATAAGATGGTCGTGTGCAGGAGCGGCGCAACCTTGCCGTCATGTACATACACAAACGCCTGTTGGGAGACGGTTTGCCGCCGACGTTCAAAAGTTGAGCATGAGAACCTGCTCGGCTTATCCATCAACTCATTTGTTTAGACAAGTGGCTTCGTAGGATCCCCATTCACGCCGGCGACGAAATTTTGTAAAACATAGTCAGCCCCCACGAAAAAAATACCGCCGCAAGATTTGCGAACCTGCGAGAAGGAGAATTAAGTAATGGCCGATCATAAAGATAGCGTAGTTGAAGCAGCTCGGACCATCGACGGCATAGTTAAGAATTCCGACACACGTGCTCATGCAATAAATGACGTCAACGCTTACCTCACTCAAAATCCGACCCTTGTCAGCGACTCGGGAAGAAGCGCAGCATTAAGCAATATGCTCGCCGCCAAAGGCGATTTGCCGGACTTACTGGTTGGCGAATACACCAAGGCCAACCACACAAGCGATCCACTGGCGCAATTGCTCGGCAATAATGAGACGGTTCTGGGTTCCAGCGACACTGAAATTCAGAAGAATGCCAAGATTTACGCGGAAGGCTTGGCTGCCGCTGAAGGTACCAAGGCTTTCACTAAGGACCAGTGGAACCAGATATTCAATGGCGACAGCGCCGGGCACGACGACATTAAGAGGGTCTTGAACGACACCAATGTCAACTTAACCACCGACCAACGCAAAGCATTGACCGACATCGAGGCCAATTTCAACGGTCTGCGCACCAGTGCCTGGAAGGTCTGGGACGCACACAACGTCAGTATCGACAAACTTTACGACGACTTGTACAGCAAGGACGACGGCGTTCGCAGTCAAAAATGGCAGGACGTGCAAGGTCTGATGTATAACGGGCAAGATGACGCAAAAGCCGGCAATGTTTCCGTAAACGTAGAAGCTGGTGAAGGTTGGCAGAACATAGCAGCAAAAGCCCTCGGCTATGACGTTCGTCTGCGAACCCAGAATGATTGGAGTTATGTGCCGCAGACCGACGTCAACAAGATCTACGGCTTGGCGAACTACTTCTCCCAAAAGTATCCCAAAGACAACCCAAAAGATACGATGATCCATCCAGGTCAATTGGATCTGACCGTTCCAGAAAAATTCCAAACCACCTAATTTCGTCACGAACTGGGAACTGACCTCAAACCCATCTTGAGTCGAACGAGCTGATGCACAGCTCGTTTGTCGTTTCGACCGATCCTCTCAGCGCTTCCAAAAGTGCCACCAATTTTTTCTTGTTGGAGATTCCAAACTGCCTTGATCATTTTGTCGCTCCACTGCACGGCTGGCACTAAAGCGTGTCAGTCCTGCACCGGCGTTCTCCACAACAACAACTGGGAAATCCTGACGCACAGCTCCCATAAACTCATCAAGCTCCTCGCCGCACCCAGCCAGGTCTTGCAACTGCTTCGAGTCTAACGATAATCGCCGAAATCCAGGCCATTCAGGCAAAAGGATGTGCGCCTCCGCCCAGATATCTTCACAGTCAGATGGAATAGTTCCTGTGCGCCACAGCGTCGTACGAGCATTAACCAATCTCACCACAGAATCACGACAGCGACTATGATTTGCCAGATCGTAGACCTGGTCCAGTTCCTCGTCGAAGGAGGACAGCGGTGGACCTTTCGGATGCTCATCGGGCCACGTGAGAGCACAGAACGGCATCAGGTTGTATGAGTACTTGCCTGCAGGGTCGAACTGGAGGCATTGGTATTTGAGAGCACACCCGTCGCACAACTCGAAATGAAAACCCATTGCCTCTCCTGACACACACACCACCACTATACGGAATTTGTCACAAGATCATCAGGACTGCCTGTGACTAAATTCGACCGCTTGTAGCCAGGGCAGACCTAGGGTTAATGTCATAGCGCTATGGATTTTCTTCCGCAAGCGTGGTGGCATTGCCAAACTGCGGGCACCGGCGATAGTGGTGGCAGCCGGATTGTCGTTACCATACATGATTCATGGCCTGGCAAGTTTGGCAGCGGCGATGAATTTGTTTAGTTAACGAATTAGCTGACTAGCTGACCACCGCAGGCACAAGCTGCTTTTTGTCGACTTTGCCCGAGGCTGTTTTGGGCAGTGACTTGGAAGCAGGCAAGAAATCCCAATCCATGGGGCGCAACTCGCGTTTGAGATTATCTTTGCAGAACTCCTTCATTGCGGAAATCAATTCCTGCCGCGCTGCTTTGATATCTTCTGCGCTTCCTTCAAGTTGCTTGCTCAGCCCATCATCGGTAATGACAATGGTGGCTTTGACGATTTGCCCCAGCTGTTTATGCGGCAACCCGAACACTGCCACTTCTTTGACCATGCGATTCTTGCGCAGGGTATCTTCGACTTCGTTGGGAAAAACTTTGTTGCCGGCGACAATGATCATTTCCTTTGAGCGCCCTGAGATATAGAGATATCCTTTTTCCAGACGACCGAGATCACCAGTGTAATAGCTGTTTCCACGCAGAACTTGATCGGTGCCTTCTTTATTGTTCAGGTATCCTTGCATGTTGCACGGTCCGGAAATGCGAATCTGTCCGGTTTCTCCATCAGGCAGCAGTTCATCTTTTTCGTTGACAATCTCGACTTTTGCCGACTCAATTGTTTTGCCGACAGACTCGTGAGGTCCATCAAGATTCAAGGCGATAATCTTCGATTCTGTCGATCCATATCCATTGTTCAAACGCTTGCCGAATTTCTTTTCGAACTCTTGCGCCAGTGAGAGCGGCATTGGCGCTCCTCCTGAGAGCATCACTTCCGCATTGTCCAGACCAATGGTTTTTGCATCGAGATTGAGCATGGCACTATATATGGTGGGCACGCCGACCAGGATCTGGGGCTTGTATTTTGCCAAACAAGTGAAGAAACTCGTGGGCGCCAGATCCGTGAAGATCACGCAAGCGCCGCGCATGATGCAGATATCAAAGACCTCGAATCCGAAAATATGGCTCAACGGAAGGGGCAATAAGCCACGTTTGGTGTCGTCAAGCTCGACCAGGTTTCCCAGCTCTTGCAAATTTTGCACCAGCGTTCCCAAACAGTGGACCGCTCCTTTAGGCACGCCTGTAGTGCCGGAAGTGAGAATGATAAACGCAGGCGCGCTCAGATTCATATCGTCAGCCAGGTCGCAAGAGGGCTTAAACTCGGTGGAGCTCTTGGCCGCATCCAGGCTCAGCACTGAGATGTCCAGCAGACGCTCACCGGCAATGGTGCCTGCTAACTCTGCAGTGATACCTGGCAAGGCTTTTCCCCAGGCGACCACGACTTTGGCTGAGATTTGCTTGGCTACGTTGGCCACTTCCCCGGCGGTAAGCCTAAAATCCACCGGTACTGCTACAGCTCCCAGGCGGAAAACAGCGATCATGGCAGCGCCAAGCTCAGCGCAGTTGGGCGCCGTCAGCAACACTTTGTCTTGTTTTTGCACTCCTGCCCCGGCAAAAACCGCCTCCGCTGCGTCGATCAGCTCACCATACTGCTGATGGGTGATTACCTTATCCTCAACTCCTTGACTGCCAGCCTGGATGACGGCAGTTCTATCCTTGAACTGCGGCTGAGACGAGCAGGGGTACAACAAGCGTTTGACAAGTTCTTTAATAGGAGGCATGACATTTCCCTGGAAGAATCGACTGCAAGCTAATTTTACGATCTCTGTGCTGCCAGAAGCGCCCTCAACAAACACATTGTTATTTGTTGATTTTGGGAATTATCGCAGGACTGATGGCAATTAAACTTGAAATATTCAGAAATGCCAGGCCTGGTATAATCATGGAACGTGCAATTCATATGGAGAGGTGGCCGAGTGGCTGAAGGCACCGGTTTGCTAAACCGGGATACGGAGCAATCTGTATCGAGGGTTCGAATCCCTCCTTCTCCGATCTTTTTCCTGGCTTGGGGCTCAACATTCCGTCACGCCTGAGCCACGAAGGTGCAATAGGGGTCGGATCTCCTCGCAACCACACCCGCACCCTTGCAGCCGCACCCTGGCCTTCGCTCTGAGCGCCGCACTGGCGATGTGCGCGCACCAGCAGGCAATGGGCGATGGGCGCTACCGCACAGTAGCCGTTGGAAATTAGAGCAAGTGGACCTTTGAAGGACTGGCCACGAGTTCGAGTAGCACAGCGATGCGTCCCGATCATGCATTCTGCCAAAATAGTCACTATAATCAAGCGGCAAGGATGAGACAAAACCGTGGCGCACATCGTTACCGGCGGCGCAGATCTGAAATATGACCGAGTGGGAGTGATACCACTTGGAGGTCAGAGCGAACTGGGGCAAACGCTCTGGGTCCTCACATTTGCTGGGCAGATTCTGCTCATCGACGCGGGAGCAGCTTATCCGGCTGAAGATCTGCCTGGTGTCGATCTGCTCTTCCCAAACACAAATTTTTTGGAAGCAAATCAGGAAAAGATTCTCGCCCTGGTCCTTACCAACGCCCATGAAGAGCACTGCGGCGCGGTTTCATATCTTTTGCATCATTTGCGAATACCAAAAATCATGGGGCCGCGTTTTGTCTCTGCCTTCCTGGCGCAGTGTGAGATTGTCTCCAATAAGGTGACCGGATTTGCCTGCCCGATCGTTGATACCGTCGAGATGCGCCACCCGTATCACATCGGTCCTTTTGAGGTGGAGTGGATTCAGGTCAACGACGCAATCGCCGATGCATGTGCCCTGCGCATCGGCACTCCTGAAGGTAATATCATTTATACATCGAGCTACAAGCTGGATCAGACGCCGGTCGACAACAAATTGCTCGATGTGAGCAGGCTGGCTCAGGTTGGAGATGACGGCGTGCTGCTCTTGATTGGCGATTCTGCAGGCGTGGAAAGCGAGGGATACACGCCGTCTGAGCGAGCGGTGGTCAATCCGATTTTGAAAGCGGTGAACAAATCCTCAGGCAGAGTGATTGTCGTCATGCTTGGCACCAACACTCATAGACTGCAGATTTTGTTTGATATCGCCCACGATACCGGGCGACAAGTAGCTCTGGTGGGCGAAACTTTGATGCGAACCGCTGTTTCGGCCGCCATCACCGGCAATCTGCACTACAACCGCAAAATCGAGGCCAGTCTTGCAGCCCTTGAGACCCTGCCGCCGAATCAGTCTTTGATCATTGCCACTGGGCAAGACGGTGATCCGATGAACGTGATGATCGATCTGGCGGAAGGCAGGCAGAAAGATTTGACCTTGAAAGAAGGTGATACGGTAATTTATAGTGCCGACATTTATCCCGGGCGCTCGAGGCAGATGGCTATGATTCTCGATCAGTTCATGTCGATGGGCATCACCGTCGTCTATGGAATCAGGCATGGCATCCACGTCTCGAAGCACGCCAGTCGGGAGGAGCAAAAGCTGATGCTCTCGATTGCCAACCCAAAATTCTTTGTGCCTGCGCTGGGAGAAGGGCGGCACATCATGCACCATGCTCAGCTGGCCATGGAATGGGGTTTGCCAGCAGATGCGGTGTTTCCTCTCAAGAATGGAGACGTCTTGGAACTGCACAACGGAGTTGCCACCGTCATTGGTGCCATCGAAGCTGCTCCCGTTTACTTCAATAAAGATCAAGGCGATCGAGTGACGACATACTCAGTCAATGAACGCAGGTCATTAAGTTTGGAAGGAATTGTGACTATTGGCCTGGTTGTAGACCACAAGGGCATTCTGGTTTCTGGACCTTCAGTGGAGGTCAGTGCTTCTGGATTTTTGAAGTCGCCAGAATGGTTGCAAACGCGCGAAGAGCTGCTGGAAGCGATCAAAGATTCTTTGCATAAGTATCACACGCCGGCGGGAAATGGTGCCCCAGTGGAATACGAGCTTGGAGCACTGAGAGCATCTGTGCGCGAGGTAGCCGTCAAGGCGCTGCGCACCAGGTTACAGGCGAAGCCAACCGTACAAGTTGTCGTGCACGAGCTGGCAGCGATCTAGCTTGCTCCTCCCAATTCACCGGGTTCGAGGTTCTCTACCTCCGATCGTTATACGTCATACGTATAACGTATAACGTTTGGGATCACGATGCCATCCGCGCAACATTAGAACGCTCTGCTTGTGCTCGTCCAGACAATCACTTCATCACTTCGGGGCAGTGACCGTGAAGGTGCGCGTCGAAATCAGTGCTTCCTCTTTACCGGCAATAACGTCAGCCCAGACGCACAGGTAATACAGACCTGGCTGCCAATCTTTCTCAGTCGAGATTTCCACCGAAAACTGATCACCGTCAGCCGTGCTTTTGACCTTTATCATGTCGGTTGGCTGATTGGGCACCGGGAAATATGATGCCACCACTTTGTCGGGCATGCCATAACTGCTTGTCTTGTTCAACTGAGCGATGGTCATCGGCTTTGCAGCCTCCTCCCAGCGCAAATCTATACTCTTGATCGTGACGCCCTTGCCTAATTTTCCAGTCAGAGGAAACTTCTCCCCGGCCACTAGAGTGCGAGGCATTTCGCCAAAGTCTGCGTGATCTGTGACGAACTCTTGTGCACATGCCGTGCGGATGCCTGCTCCAAAGCTCGATGCGAAACTGAGACCGATGCCCACCGCGGTGTGGAAGGGATTGATGATATTAACGCGGTGCCCATCGTTGGGCGGCTTCTCGTTAAAGAAGTCGCCCTCAATATTATCAAGTTCATAACGATGGAAAACCTGCGATGAATGCAGCTCCAACTTGCGCGGCTCGCCGGACTCTTCGGCGGCGCTTCCTTCCAGACTTGCGTACGCGTTTTCCGCCACCGCATCTGCGCCGCCTTCCTCAGTGTAGCGCTGATCCGGCTTACGCCCATCAAGCGTCCAGTGGCTTATATAGCCGTTCACGGCCATCTCATCGCTGTGCTTTTGCCCGGCTTTCGTCGGCGCCCCCAGGTCGAGCACTACAGGTGGTGCAGCGACCGTAGCCCGATCGCGATTGATGATCGTGACCATGTATTCGCGCGCGGCGTCTTGACCGAGCAACTCGCGCTGTTGCGCTGTCATCGCCGATTCGTCTTGAAGGTGCTGATACTCAGCCGCAGCCGGCAGGCATGGGGATAAAGCGAGAAAGACAGCGAGAAAGAGAACGATACTGACTGCACTGGCGCTGCCTGAGTTCCGCCTGCTTCTAGACATAATTTTGTCAATGCCGGTCATCTTCATTTCTGTGCAGTTGTTAGTGTTACAGCAAAGAAAGTATTACTACCAGGCACCTGTGATCACAAGCGCGTTCGCTTCAGTCAGCTCAACCATTTGTGGTCCCTTGGCACCTTCTTCAACTTCAATTGGTTGTTGCCAATAATATTTCAGGCCAGGCACTCGGTGCATTCCGCAAATCCACCATTTGCCAGGCGCCAGGAACACCTTACCGTTACGGATTTGTTCTTGGTCAACCAGAGAAGAGGTAAAGTCGACCTCTACTGGAAACCGACCGTGAGAGACAGCCTCCTGCTCAACATCAGCGCTGTTATCGTCGTACTCTTTAATTGCATCATCGTATCTGCTGGAGCGCGCCGTCTCTTCTCTATTGGAACGCATTACTTCAGCCTTTACATACTTATGCACGTCCTCTTCCCATCGGTACATCTCCGAAATTATGTGCGGAAAACCCAAACCACTCTTGCGCACAGCTGTGTTGAAACAGGCTTGCCAGCGGATGCCGTTGTTTGGATAAGGCCTGTATCTAACAGTTCTAGCGGTATATCCGCCGGCCAGAATCAAACCTTTCAACTCCTTGTAGGTTTCCGGCAACGGCTTAAGAGGAGTTTTGATCTTCGGCGGCTTCACCGGATACGGATAAGCAATCAACGTGTTGACCTGATCGAAATTGTGCGGTGTAGAGATCAGCACTCGCACTGGCACCTTTCCTTTTTGATCAGTTTGGGTGACGGTTGCTCTGTGCGTTGTCGTCCTCATTAATGGACGCACGGTGTTCGTCGTAGTGCGGCTGTCACCATCGGGCTTCAAAAAATCATCTGTGCTAAATCCTTTGTCACTCGATCTGTCGTTTGGCTTCTCGACTGGATTTTGAGCGTCTAGCCCTGGCACAGCAGAAGCAGTTCTTTGTCCACTGGCGGAAGAAATGCTCCACGAGCCCATGGCCGCAGCTGTGAGCAAGGGCATGAAGAAAGCGAATTTTTTGATAGACATTGTCAATGGACTTCCCAAGCGGCAAATTTTAAACGGGGTCATTTTATAGCTTTTAAAGAGGGTCCGTCCTATAAATCGTTTATCTGCTCAATACTGCCTGATTTATTGCGGGTTCCGTTACCTTGAGGGCGAAATAATGACAACTTAATCAATTTATATGCGATAATACAGGGGTTCTGTTATGGTCGACGGTGTTAAGCGCGCGTTTGACCGCAACCGTCTCTGGTGTTCATGACACCTTCATCAATTTTGAAGACTGCTGGCTGCTTCGGCGCCCAGAACGAGTACACGACGGATGACTCAATGGAGTCTCCGCAAATAAGGACTTTATATTGTTAACCTTTACATCGCTTGGTTTATCCAAGCAAACTCTAACAGCGTTAGAGGCATGCAACTTTACCGAACCAACTGAAATTCAACTAAAAACCATACCTATCCTGATGTCCGGCCGCGACGTCATGGGATCAGCACAGACAGGATCAGGCAAAACTGCCGCTTACGCGCTGCCCATTATCGAATGTCTGGAAGAGCCAGCAGATGCGCCCAGAGCTCTGGTTCTATTGCCCACTAGAGAGTTGGCACTACAAGTGGAAGAACAGTTCAAGATTTTTGGCAGCAAAGCCAAGATCCGCACCGTCACCGTATATGGTGGTACCGGCTACGAAAGACAAATTCGCGCTCTCAAGCGAGGTGTCGACGTAATCATCGCCACACCAGGCAGGTTGCTCGATTTGCTTGAGCGCAAACTGGTCAATGTCAAAGAAGTGGAAATGTTCGTCCTTGATGAAGCCGACCGCCTGCTCGATATGGGATTTATGCCGCAGGTGCGCAGAATTGCCACTCAGCTGCAGAAGGAACGGCAGACGATTATGTTCTCGGCCACTATTGACAGAAAGGTGGAAAGAATTGCTGCTGAGTTTCTTATCAACCCGGCAATCGTTCGAGCCAATGAATGTAGAGTCGAGCCCGCCGAAATTGACCAGACTCTGCACTTTGTAACAGAATTCGGTAAAGATGCGCTGCTTTTGAAAGTTATTCAAGATTCCGGCGTCGATTCAATGCTTGTTTTCACCAAAACAAAGCGCAAAGCCAGCTGGGTGACCAACCGCTTGCAAGATTCCAAGGTTAAGGCCGAGGAAATTCATGGTGATGTTTCTCAAGCTCAGCGGGAGCGCACTCTGGAACGATTCCGCCGGGGAGAGTTCGCTGTACTTGTAGCCACAGACGTTGCCGCTCGCGGTCTGGACGTCCCGGCTATCAGCCATGTCATTAACTACGATTTGCCGACCTCGCCTGAGGACTATGTTCATCGCATCGGTCGCACAGGCAGAATGGGAAGATCAGGCATCGCTATCTCCTTTGTCAGTGAAGAGGACCGCTACATGGTTCGAGACATTGAAAAGGTAATCGGCAAGATTCTTGATCCCGATGCTCAATCACGCAAAGTTTTGTCTACTCCCCGTCGTCCAATGAGAGGGACAAGACGTAGGGTAGTCGGGTAGGATCTATATTAGGGTGGAGCACCATATGCTTCAGCTATGGAGAGTGTGGTGGAGCTGCAGGGCTCACCGTTGGCTATTAAAACCCCGGAGTTTACATGCTTGAATTTTGTCTCTGGTTTTTCGTCTTCTATTGCTGGCATATTTTCGGAATCACAATTGGATTGCACCGCCTGCTTGGACATAGAGCCTTTCGTTGCCCCAAGTTTGTCGAATATTTCTTTGTCGGCGCCGCTTATTTAGCTTTTCAGGGCTCACCGGTATGGTGGGCAACGATTCATCGCGCTCATCATCGCTACGTTGATACGCCTCTTGATCCTCACGCGCCAAAAACCAAAGGTTGGTTTGCAGCGTACGCCTTCTACACTGATATGCGTTATCCGGCCCATATCAATCCAGCCGTACAAAGCAAAGATCTTCTCAAAGATCCTCTCTATGCATTTTTGGAAACAAAGGATGACAGTTGGCATCGCGGCTATGCGCTCAACGTCGGTTTGTCCCTTCTTTTCCGAGTCGCTTTGTGGGTAGCTTTTGGTCCAATCATTGCCGCCGCCAGTTTGTTGGCTGGAATGGTGGCCTGGAATGTACCACTGTTTTTGAATGTGTTCTGCCACATCCCTAAATTGGGATACAAAAACTTTGCCCTCAAAGATGACAGTGTTAACGTCTGGTGGATGGCGGCGATATGCGCAGGCGAGGGATGGCATAACAATCATCACAAGTATCCAGCCTCTTCCAGATCGGGACTGACCAAGTGGGAAATTGATCCTTCCTGGTTGGTGCTGAAAATGCTGATGCGAGTTGGCTTGGTTAGCTACATGAACGAAAAGCTGGTCGAGGGCAACGATGATCAGGACCATAGCGTTTTGCCAGTGTCAGGGCCGGTATCATTGCCAGTGCCCGTCGCAGTACCGGTGACATCGGCTGTGGTGCGTAAGGATCCAGCAGGCGTCGTTTAAGTTCACCGCAAGTTCAACCCAGTTCAACGATTCAACGCAAGTTAAGCGCAGTTCAACTCAAGCTAAGTGCCGACGTGATTTCCTCTCAACGCAGTGAAGTTTCGTCGGCAAATAACATCTAATTCGAATCCCACTGGATTCGGATTGACTTCTGTGACCCACGGCTGACCCAGATCTGATCCAATGGTGTCCAAAACACCTATTAGATTGGAAAGGTAAGGGCGAGGAACAGACAATGAACAGAAATACAAAATTTGCATTCAAACCGATGGCGCTGGCACTGCCGATAATCAGCGCCGTCCTCTTTAGCGCATCATTACCAACGCAAGCTGAAGAAGCGAGCACTTCAACATCGATACAAATTCTCAATCTATCGGGTAATTCGAACCAACAAGATCAGACATCTGAGAAAACATTGCTCAGCAAAAAGGCGGCTGACAATCCTGAACTCACACCGATACCACATGTAGTGCCAATAGCGCTGGGAGAAGTCGTACTGCCAGTGACTATGTTGACGCCTCGGCAGCGATTGACCCAGCTAAACAACCAAGCCATGTTATTGATGCAGAAAGGAAACTCCACAGCATCGATCAGCGAACTCAGTACAGCTATCGCACAATTTCCATCAGCTGCAATTTTGTATGCAAATAGAGGGTTCATCTTCATGCAGAGCGGAAAACTTTCTCAGTCCGTTCCTGACCTTCAAAAATCGCTGATTTTAGATCCCAACAATGCGCTAACCACATTGAATCTTGGCCTTACTGAATTGAAGTTGGGAAAATTCAAAGAGTCCATGACACATCTAAATGGCGCCATCGCTTTGAAGCCAGAATTAGCCCTGGCGTACAACGCGCGCGGCAGTCTCTGGCATCGCTTGGGCGAGTTTGCCAAAGCAGAAGCTGATCTGAATCGAGCATTGCAACTCGACCCGAAAAACGCAGAGACGCACAACAACCTCGCCCTGCTAAAGTTCAATCAAGGCGATCGCCCTGCGGCTACAGATGAAATCAAAATCGCGCATGCCATTGATCCGGCATCTGTGGTCATTCAAAAGAACCTCGAGTTTATCGCCCGACACGACGTGGGCACACAGTGTGCACTGAAAGACAATTTCGGCGCTACCTATGTCAAAACCAGCAGCAGCCAAAAGGAGATTGCAAGGAAAGGATCCACTCACAAGGCATGATCATTCTTCTCCATTGATCCGGGACAATCAAGGAGAAAATAAGGTGAAGGAGCGGCGCAGGTCGCTCCTTTATCGTTGCTGAACCACCAGTGAACCAAAGCTGACCGGATTATGGCTCAATCGCTGGATAGAGTGGAAGGATAAGGAAGGGAGAAAGCAACCATGAATCCGCAGTCGAAATTGATGCCGCTGGCACTCACAGTTACAGCTGCAGTGTTAAGTACTCTAGTTGCTACCATGCCGGCACCTGCCACCATCCATGCGATGCGAGCGGAAGGCACCATAGAAGTGGAGTCTCCTTTCAAATTCGTAATGGCACCGCCAGAGCATGGCCTCGTTCGGTTGAACAACATGGCCATGTTGCAGTTGTCGCAAGGCAGATATGATCAGGCCGCAGCTAATTTCGATTCCGCCCTGGCCCAATTTCCTGACAGCGCACTTCTGGTGGCAAACAGAGGATTCCTGTTCATGCAAACTGGCCAATACAGGAAAGCCGTCGGCTACCTGCAGCACGCACTTGAGCTCAATCCCAACAGTGCCTGCGCGGCGTTAAATCTCGGTCTTAGCCAAGTGCAGCTGGAAAACTACAGGCAGGCAATGACTTACTTCAATCGCGCCGTCGAGTTGAAATCAGATTTTGCTCTCGCTCTTTCCGCTCGCGGCTCCCTTTTACATCAAATGGGCGATCTGCGCAACGCTGAAAGTGATCTGGATCGATCCATTCAAATAGATCCAACCAACGCTATGGCATATAACAATAGAGCGCTGCTCAGACTGTCTCTTGATGATCTCGATGGCGCCAGAGATGATCTGAAGATCGCAGCCAGTCTCGATCCCAGTTCACAGCTGGTCAAGAAAAACATGGAGTACATTGCTACAAGAGAGAAATAACTCCCGTGACAGACAGATCAGGGATACCTCAGCCTTGCCGCATTTGTCGATCAACCCTTGCGCCGCCGGTTCACTTCTTCTTCCACTTCGTCAGCGGTAATGCCGTTGAACTCCATCGCCGCTGCGCAAATGATGCGCCAGGGCGTGCCGGCCATTGCTTGCCGCACGATGATCTCGAATACTTGCTGCCTGACAGGCGATGTCGTATCCTGCGTCTCACGCTGCAGGCGCTCCTCCACTTCGTCGGTTGTAATGCCGTACTTCTCCATCTGCTCGGCATAGATCTGACGCCAGTGCGATCGGGCCATGGCCGTCTTGCAGATGATGTCCAGCCAGTCATCGCGCTCTTGCTCGGTCGGTTGGGCGGCAGCTCTATATTGCTTCTCGCACTCTTTGCGAGCAGAGAGCATAAACTCCTCCTGCCCTTCATCAGAGAGGGGTTTGCGTGCCACTATATGCAGTGTGGAGCAAAATGCCAGATCCATTTCGTAGCTGGCGATCATGCGACCGGTTTGCAATCGCATGTAACCAACTGCGGTGGCAATATCTGATATCGCCAGCAGTGCATCGAAGGTGGTGCGAATATCTTCGGTGATCAGCTTCTGCACGTCATAACTGTAAAAACACTTGCTTGTGCAAAGCTCACAGCCCGTGTATGGTCCGACGTCTCGTCTCTGCAGAGCCTTAAAGTCGGTAATCCATTTGCGCAAAACAGTAATGTCCACCCGGCGTGTGGTTTGAGCGGGCAAAAAGGCCGAGGAGATAAATTCGAACCAGCGCCCGGCGATGTCGTCTTCCTCTTCAGGCTCCCAGCCGTAAGCGGTGGATTTCTCCGAAAAATATTTGTCGCTGGCCAGACTCAAGGCACACCAGGTCACAGCTACGAGCGAATGTCTGACGTGACGCTGCACGGCATGAACCAATTCGGAGCGAAAATGAACGAACTGGCTGGGCTCAGCCATAAAGGCCAGCACGTACCTGACGAAGTGCTGGTAAAAATCGGCATCATTAGCCACTTTGCGCCCAAGCTGCAGCATCTCAGGCTTGAAGGCAACTGGATAATACTCAGCACCACGTGAAGTTGAAGGCGCCTGACTCACGACCAATCTCCGGCAAAAAATGCTCTTCCATCATAGGTTATTGGAAAGCATTCATGAGTCAATGTACCCGCAATCACAGGCTGATCGCCCACTGATGGCAGAGGGTTTCGATAAAATCAACTAAGCCACTACAACTACCTAATCTAATGCCTTGTAGCCCTCAGGCAGACCGGCGTTGTACATTTCATCGAATTTTTCTTTGATGTTATCTTCGCCACGTCTTGGTTGCGAGCCGCTCAGCAGTTCCACCAGACGTTGCCAACTGATGCTTCTGAAAGTGTCGATGTCACTTTGCTTGTAAATGGCGTCGCCTTCCGATCGTTCTGACTCCATCACTCGAATTACTCTATGCGCGGGCAGGCGATCAAAAGTATCGACGCAGGCACCTTCGAAATGGTTGTCTTTTCCAGTCTGCATGATTTCGTTGACTTTGTGAATTGGCATGCGGTTGCGATAATGACGCTTTGATGTCAGGGCATCGAAAACATCAGCCACGGCAATAATGCGAGCCAGGAAAGGAATCTCTTCGCCTTTCAAGCCCCGATAGTAGCCTGAACCGTCGACCTTCTCGTGGTGGCACGAGGCAACGAAAGGCACCTCGGCAAGCCGCCGCGTAAACGGCAGATTGGAGAGCAAGTCATAGGTAATGCTGGCGTGTTTCTGTACTTTGGCATATTCCTCTGGTGTCAAGCGACCGTCTTTCCACAGAATCGCCTCTGCCACGCCAATCTTGCCGTAGTCGTGCATCATCGCCGAGTAACGCAAGACATCAATGTCGTTGTCATTGACGTTCATCGACTGGCCAACCAAAAGACTGTAGTTGGTCACCCGAATGGAATGACCAGATGTGAGCGGGTCTCGCCGGTCAATTGTCTGGGCCAAGGTCTCGAGGGTCTTATCGACAAACCGTTCAATTTCTTGATAGGCCTGAGCCTGCTCGATCAAACCGGCAGCGACTGCAGTCAAGCCCTGGAGCCAGTCTTCGTCTTCACTGGTGAAGGCTCCACCGGCTTTATTCAAGACCTGAAAAACACCGATTACCTCGCCCAGGCGGTTCAACATCGGCACGCACAAGACTGAGCTTGTGTGATAGCCAGTGCTCTTGTCCACAGCCGGGTCATGGCGCGAATCGGAATAGGCATCTGGAATGTTGATGATTTGGGCAGTGCGAGCGCATTCGCTAGCCAGGCTTGTGCCACTCAATGGAATGCGAATCGTGCGATAGCCAACTAACCCCTGGGCGACCTGCGTCCACAACTCACCCTTGCTCGCCTCCAGGACAAACACACTGCAACGATCGCACTTCAGCATCATTTGCGTCTCGCGCGTAATCACATCAAGCAATGAGTCCAGGCGCCTCTCCGTGGCCATCGCTTTTACTACTCGATACAACCCACTGAGCGGTCGCAGCCTGTCGAGCTCATCTTGCAGACGCAATACTTTCAATTCGCGCTCGATCAATTCAACTTCGCGCTTGTTCAAGTCAGACTGAACCTGCAACAGCTCGTCAGGCGACTTGTTCTCGAGGATACTTGGTGCGATCTGCTCGGCAGTAGTTGTGCGCGAGGCTTTGCGGCTTCCCTTGACATATTTGGGTCTGCTTGAATCGTCTTGCCCTTTGTTCGAACTCATTTGGTTGTCTCCCGCACGCTCTACTTTATCCACACTCGTTGCACTGACCGCTAATCACGCGAATCAATGCGGACAAAATTTGCCATACCGCAATCTATATACCCATGACTCAAGGCATAGGCCTCGCTTCTTCCAATTCTGCCCCAAAACAGCTGGAATGCAAGTAAATTCAGGCTTGCAGCCAAATAAATCACGCTTAATAGTTAGTTCTCTTCCGGGATTTGCGGATAAGGAGGCGGCTGTATCTGGCGCCAGAACAGCAGGCATGCGCGCCCGACAATGCGCTTTTGATCGAGGAAGCCCCAAACGTGGCTGTCCTCGCTGTTGTTGCGATTGTCTCCCATCATAAAAAGCTTTCCGGCAGGCACGATAATCGGATCGTTCAAATCATCTTGATTAGCCGGTCTGATCACGCCCCCATCAACAGCTCTGCCGCCGATGTCACCCATAACATTGAGATCGTAATTCGGCTTTTCCTTTATATAGCCAGATTCGTCCAGGGGCACGCCGTTAATAAAAACCCCGACGTTGCGCTGAATGCGGATGCGGTCGCCAGGCAGGCCGATAGTACGTTTAATAAAAGCCGGTTCGTATGGCAGGAAGGGCAAGCCTGTCCATCTGCCCAGCACCGTCAAGAAATCGTTCTTCAAATCTTGCCCACCCATCTCAATCGGGGGTGGATAAAAAACAAGAATATCTCCCCGTTGAACCTTCTTGCCCAGGTGCCCTGAGACCTTCTCGACAAGCAGCCGGTCGTTGATTTGCAAGGTCGGCTCCATCGAGCTTGACGGGATATAGCGAGCCTCAGCCAGGGCCCAGCGAATGGCAATCAGCAAAATAAGGGTGACGCCTACCAACTCCACCATTTCTCGTATGAAAGCAAGCACCGGATTCGTATGCTTAGCTGGCTTGCCCGGCGTTTTCGGGGCACTGCCATTGCCGTCGGCAAGTTTCTGCTCGGAAGTTTTCTCCGTCCCATCTGATTCCATTAGTGCCATGCAGACAATCGCCTCAAACCAATACCGAGAATTAACTGATTATACCGTTAGCCCTTGCTTTCACGCTGGTCTGGCAACTCATCTGTTCCTCAAATGTTCTTGTTCGACTTTGCCGCAACAGCCGGGGCCCGGCTTTCATGCCGATCGGGAGCAGTCTTTCTTGCTGCCAACACGTCTTTGAGCTGCGTCACAAAGCGGTCGAGATCGGCTTTGTGGTTCATCTCTGTAACAGCAATAAGCAGCTCATTGCCCATGTCAGGAAGGAAAGTACTCAAAGCCAATCCTGCCAAGATTCCTCGCTCCTTAAGCTCAGATAAGACGTGAGCCAGATTGGCGTCAACGGTGACGACAAATTCGTTCAAGAATGGTTGTTTGAAGGTCAGTTCCACACCATCGATTTTTGCCAACTGCTCTGCCAGATAATGAGCCCGTTGGGCACCAAGGGATGAGAGTTGACGCAATCCGGTTGGACCCATTGTCGTCAGATAGACCAACATAGCAAGCGCATTCAGTGCCTGGTTGGTACAAATGTTGGAGGTTGCTTTAGCGCGACGAATGTGTTGTTCGCGTGTTTGCAATGTCAGCGTAAAAGCTTCATTGCCGCGGTTGTCGACGGTCATGCCGGCCAGTCTGCCCGGCAGTTGACGAACAAAATCTTTGCGGCAGGCCATGTAACCTGCCGACGGACCGCCAAAGGAAAGCGAGTTGCCGCAGGGTTGCGCGTCGCCGACCACGATATCGGCATCAAATTCGGAAGGTGGTGTCAACAAACCAAGACTGATAGGCTCTGAGACGACGACAAGTAAAGCGCCCTTTTCATGCGCCTTGCGCCCCAAGACCGTCAAATCTTCCAGACAGCCAAAGTAGTTTGGATATTGCACAACCAGTGCCGCCACGCAATCATCCAGAGCCAGAGCGCTCTCGCTTGTCACACCGCCTTCCGTTTCAGCCACGGACCAGGTCAATCCACAGGATTTAACATATGTGTGTGTGACCATGCTGTACTCGGGATTGACCGAACCGCTGACAACAATTTTTTTCCGCCCCGTCAGCCGCGCCGCCATCAAAGCAGCTTCAGCACAGGCTGTGGGCCCGTCATACATAGACGCGTTGGCTACTTCCATGCCTGTCAACAGGCAGATGGCAGTTTGAAACTCGTATATCACCTGTAAGCTACCCTGGCTCACCTCAGGTTGATAGGGCGTATATGCAGTTGAGAACTCCGAGCGCGACAAAACGGACGACACCACAGCCGGTACAAAACGCCTGTAAGAGCCACCACCAAGGAAAGATGCAGATCGCGAGGCTGGTTTGTTCTTTGCTGCCAGGGCGTTGATGTGCTCGCTCAACTCCAACTCGCTCAAGCCCTCAGCCAACTCCAGTGCCTGCGCGCGCACGTCTGCGGGGACATGACTGACTAATTCTTCGAAATTTTTCACACCGATGGCAGCCAGCATGACAGCCCGTTCTTCATCAGTGTGGGGAAGATAAGGAAAGTTGGAGAATTTGATGTCTTCAGTCATTGCACCACTCACAGCCAGAAACCGGCTCTCTTAAAGCCCACAATAAGTGTATATGCTGCCTTAACCGTCTGATCGTCATGCTTACATCTGTGAACAGGCTGCCGACGCCGTATACCGGCAAGGAAGTTTCCCAATATTTATTAATGTTTCTCCCCTCTTTCCATATTTCAAAATTGGATAGGTGAGGAAACGCGAGCGCAAGGCGAGGGACGAAGCCTTGTGAGAGCTTAAAAAGAGGACTTGGATGTCAGGCAAATTGATTGTTGGGTTGGGAAATATCGGCGCCGAATATGACGGCACCCGGCACAACGCCGGATTTTCCGTTGTCGATCAGCTCAGCAACCGTAGAAACGGCGGCTCAGGCGCAGGCCTCACCGGTATCAAAACTGGTGGCGACTTCAAATTGGTGCGCGACTTCTCCGCCTACCTTTGCAAGTCGACTCTGTCTGGACACAACGTCATTCTGGCTAAACCGACCACCTATATGAACCTCTCAGGAACCGCAGTAAATGCCATTTTGCGTTATTTCAAAATCGATCTGAAAGAGTTGATCATCATCCACGACGATGTTTCATTACCTCTGGGCCGAATCAGACTGCAAAAAGCCGGCGGTGCCGGCGGTCAGCATGGCGTCGAATCGATTATCCAGAGCCTCGGTGGCGCCAAAGAGTTCGATCGCTTGAAGATAGGCGTCGGCCCAGACCCCGGCGGTGACATACGGGGTCAGTATGTGCTTTCGAAAATCCCCAAAGCCGATCAGGAGATCTTCGCCAAGGTGGTAGAGACATCTTGTGATGCTGTGATCTTGTGGATGAATAAAGGAGTTGATGCGGCCATGAATAAATTCAATAACGTTAATCTGGCCCCGCCTGCGCCTGAACCTGATAAAGACAAGCCCGGGCAAGATATAAAGTGAGCGCCAGGCAAAGATGAGAATAAAGATAGCGATTGATAACTGCCTGTTCCGACTCGATGGCAAGCGGTAAAAGCGCAGTCAAGGAAGGATGTTTCTCAAGCGCTGCCAATGCGCTCAGCCAGCCGGATTCTGAGCCATCAAGCGTTACGCTTTGTATCAAACAAGCTTCGCCTTTCGGGCAATACAGGGCAGACTGCCATAATTTTGAACGAAAAATCATGGTTACAAGCAATTTTGCTTCGATGTCAGTAGCCTAAAATTTTCCAAATCAATCCAGGCATTTGCGTTGTGGGGGTGGCTCAAGTTGGCAAACACTTTAGCGGAAAAGTTCTTTAGCAATAAGGAAGGAAGCGCAAGCCGCAATATGTTTTTGTCGGCGCTGTGGTGGTCTTTGTGGGCAATGGGAGCCGGACTATTCGCCGGCACCGAATTCTCCCTGCCAGATCTGGTTCATAACATTCCTCAGCTTTCCATGCCGCATTTGCGCATGTGGCACGTGAACGGAGTGGCTATCGGTTGGCTTTCCATGGGTTACGTGGCCTCCATGTTTCACATGGTGCCCAGTTTGTGCAAAACCAAATTGTGGAGCGAGCGCCTGGGCAACTTCACCATGTGGGCCTGGAATGTTCTCATGGTCGGTGCCTTCTGCACTCTTTTGAACGGCAACACTGAAGGTCGAGAATATGCGGAGTTGGGGGCAATTCTTGACGTTCTTGTCATGGTCGGTTTGATCAGTGTGGCCTGGAATCTGTACATGACTGTGCTCAACCGTCGCGTCAAAAAACTGTATGTTTCGCTGTGGTATTTCCTCGGCTCCCTCTTCTGGTTTCCACTTGTATATATCATCGGACAACGCACCTTCGTCTCCTTGCCTGGATTGAACGATGCGATTGTGGGCTGGTTCTACGGCCACAACATTCTGGGCATGTGGTTCACCACAGTTGGTGTGGGCATGATGTACTACCTCTTGCCGCGATTGACCGGCGCACCACTTTATAGCCACGGACTTTCCATGCTCGGCTTCTGGGGCATCGCGCTTTTCTATGCACCGACTGGCACGCACCATATTTTGCAGTCGCCGGTGCCGGAATGGCTGAAAGCAATCGCCATTATCTCTTCTATATTTTTGCTGGTGCCCGTGTTTACGGTGTTGACCAACTTCTTTATGACCATGAAAGGTAAGTGGGGCATGGTGGTCACTGATATGCCCCTGCGCTTTGCCGTCACTTCCGCATGTTTTTACCTGGTTACCTGCGTGCAAGGACCGTTCCAGGCAACCCGCTGGATCAACTGGTATATCCATTTTTCCCAATGGGTAGTCGGACATGCTCACCTGGCGCTCCTGGGCACATTCTCATTCATTTTGACTTCCTCGTTCTACTATTCGATGCCCAGACTGACAGGAAAACCGTGGCACAGCCAGGGTTTGATCCGTGCTCATTACTGGCTCAAATTCCTTGGCTTCCTTCTCATGATGGTATCGCTGACGACGGCGGGTCTGGTGCAGGCGGCCGGATGGCAATCTGGCATACCCGTTGATCAGTGGAGCAATTTCATTCGCCCATACTGGTTCTTCCGCATGATCAGCGGGGTGATGATCGTTCTCGGTCAGTTCCTCTTCGCCTATAACGTCTATAAGACACTATATACGGTGCAACCGATTGCCACCACGGCAGCTAAGCCCAGGGAGGTCAAAGTCTAATGTACGGCTACCGGCTAGGTGCAATTGGTATCGTTGTTACCTTTTTCACGATCATATTTTCGACCGTGCTCATGCCCATGGTGCTTTTTCAACCGAAACCATCTGGTCAAGGCAACGACTACCTGGTAGAAAAAGTTGGTGACGCAGCCCGGGGCAGACGCATTTATGTGCGCGAAGGCTGCTTCTATTGCCATACGCAATTCAATCGCTTGCAAGACCGCGGTTACGGACCGCTGGTGCACGCGGGTGACTATGTTTTCGAGACGCCGCACCAACTGGGCACAGCCAGAAACGGCCCCGATCTTACCAATGAAGGCGGGCGCTTCCCTTCAGAATGGCAAAAAGCTCACCTGGTCGAGCCTCGCGCCGTCAAACCAGGTTCAATTATGCCCAGCTTCAGTTTCCTCAATGATGAAGATATGAACGATCTGGTGGCATACATTCAGACCCTGGGCAACAAGCGAATTCCCGAGCACTATGTGGAAGCACCCGATGAGTATCGTGATACCACTGAAGCCGGGCGCGGACTGCTGGCCAGAAGGCATGTCGACGTCAATGCCACCGCTTCGGCTAACGCCGGTCGCGGCATTTTCACGCAAAACTGCGCTGCCTGCCACGGTCTTGAGGCCAGGGGCAACGGACCAAACTCTATCAGTCTGGAAAAGAAACCAGCCAACTTCACTCGCCCTTTCTACAAACAGTATCCAGACGAAATGTGGTTCTATCGCATCTCAGAAGGCATAATTGGCACCAGAATGCCACGCTTTGGCGAGGTGCTTACGGAAGAGCAACGCTGGTATCTGGTGGCATATTTGAAGACTCTGCCTAAAGATCAGGAAGAAACCGTGAACTCAATTGATCAGGTCGACAAGATTCAGCAAATCAAATTGCCGGTGCTTACTCATGAAGAGTACGAGCCGCACACAGGAGGTCAAGAATAGCGATGTGTCCAAATTGCATTCTTAATCAGGCAAGTCTGCAAGGCGGTATGTACGTCGCCTTCGGTATTTGCATCGTCTTCTTCATCGTCGGAATCGCGGCCATCATGTTCGCCTTTAAAAACGGTGACTTCGAAGATGTGGAAGGAATCAAATTCGATATGTTGGATGACGATGAAAATGGCACCAACGCCGCTCGTGCTAAAGCCGCAGTGGAAAGAGCCCGGATCAAGCGGCTGGGAGCAGCAGCGGCAAGTGAGGTGAATAATGGCTGACGATGCACCGGTAAAATCGGCCCCAGGGAAGCCTGCCGCTCCTGCCGCCGAAGAAGAGCCGCATTATGAAGAAGTTTCCGAATATCGAATCGGCGAAGGTCCGCCGCCTCTGTTTCTCATTCTCTTTTTCTGTTTTGTCATTACATGGGCCTGTTTCGCATGGATTCCCTTCTTTGGATACTAAATCAATCAAAATGCAACCAAGATTCGCGACCATGAAGAAAGCCTTGAGCCTATTGCTGGCACTGCCTCTAGGTGTGTTGCTCACTTCTTGTGCCGGCACTGAAGTGAACGTCAGCAAGTCCGATCTGACCGAAAGAGGACTGACACAGGCAGGGGCGATCGAGCTTTACCCTGACGACAGACCATCGACACCGGACGGCGGCGTCTATTGGAAGCAGCAAAACTGCGCCTCATGCCATGGTTCGGGTGGAACGGTGCCACAAGGAGCCGATCACAAGGTCATTCTTTCCGATAAGGAATGGGCGCACACCCGCAAACCAATCGACCAATATATGTTAGTTGCCTATGGAAAAGGCGAAGACGGCAAAGAAGTTGCCGGCCATCCGAAAACGCACGACACCCTTACTAAGCGCCAAACCTGGGATCTCGTCTGGTATTGCCGCTCGCTGGCTATTCCGGAGATGGATACACCGGGCATAATGGCTATAGATTCTGTATTCGGCTCCAACTGCGCCGTCTGCCACGGCAAAGCGGGCAAGGGAGACGGACCGCTGGCCCATAATCTGGAGCCAGTGCCGGCAAACTTCTCATTGCCGCAGCGATTCTACGATCGCACCGATGCAATTCTGTACGATCACATCGCCAATGGTATTAAATGGGAGGGGATGCCTAACTTCCTCGATAAAGAAGACAAAGCCAAGAACGTTAAGTTCGACAAAGAGTACATCTGGAAACTTGTACAATACGTTCGCCGTTTCCAAGAGTCAAACTTACCTACATTAGCTCAAGACACAGGCACAACTGGAGCACCAACTGCGGGTGCTGCCAAAGACAATAACAAGAGTCAGACAAGATAACCAAGGTGATCGCCATGGCCGACAGTACAACAAGAAGAACGATACTAAAGACGGTAGCATGGCTGCCGTTAGCTGCCACTTTCGGTTTACTGGCATCGCCGTTTCTGCGCTTCCTGCGCCCCACCCTGAAACCGCTGGATATCCTCGGCAAATCAGATCAACCTCTGGCAGAGCCGCCAATTCCGATTTTCACCGAAGCCGATCTTAAAGATGACTGGACATGCATTCCCTTCATGTTCAACCAGAGTTACATCGAGTACAACCCGGAAGGCAAAGAAACACGCCAGATTCCTGGTTTCATCGTCAAGGTTCCTGGTGGCGATGTGGTGGCATACAGCCGCATCTGCCCGCACCTGGGCTGCATCTTCAACTTTGTCAAAGACCCGGTAGAGTGCAAGAAGGGTTACAACTTCCTGCCGGCCGGACCGGTATTTGCCTGCCCTTGCCACTTGAGTGTCTACGACATTGCTCAAGGCGGCAAAGTCGTGAGCGGACCGGCACCAAGACCACCGCGCAGCTTTGAAGTGAAGAAGGAAGGCTCGGAATATAAGATCCTATCATTGGAGGCCGGGGGAATTGCCTGATATTACTGCCAACAAAGGTCTGGGCGCGCTCATCGCACTTGGTGACTGGGTAAAAACGCGCATCAATAACATCGATATTCTGGACGAACACTATAATCTACCCGTACCAGATGCGCCGGCAAAGACAAATCCCTTCTATGCGCTCGGTCCGATTTTCTATCTCGTCTGGTTTATCGTCATAGTCTCAGGCTTGATCCTGATGGTCTGGTACATTCCCACCAAACCAGCAGCTTTTGATTCGATCTTCACGATTCAAACTGAGATTCCTTTTGGTGGCTTGATTCGCGGATTGCACAAATATGGTGCCGACGCCATGATCATCGCCGCCACCTTGCGCATGTATCGCATGTTCATTATGGGAGACTACAAACCCGGCAAAGAGTTCAACATAGCGCTGGGTTTGATTGCTCTTTTGCTTTCCATGTATTCCGGCCTGACGGGCTATCTGCTGATCTGGAATCAGCGCGCTTTTTGGGCGACCAAGGTGTTCGCCACTTTTCCCACTTACATGGATCAGTTTCCCGTTATGGGCGACTTCTATCAACCGCTGGTGAAGTCGCTTCACCTCGGTTGGAACACGGCAGAAGTGCTTCTGGGTGGTGGCGCTGCGATCACGCAAGAGACCATCACCAGATTTTTCTCTTTGCACCTGGCCTTCTCTTTGATACCACTGATGTTGGTAGAACTTTATTTCTACAAGAATGCCTATAAGCGAGTGCCACTCAATTGGACAAAGAGAATTGTGGTAACGATGATGCTGGTGGTGGTGGCAATCATTCTGCCAGCCGCTCAGGGGCGCCGTTCTGATCCCTCCGTAACACCGCTGCCTATTTTGTCTGACTGGTATTTCCTCGGTCTTTATCAGATGTACAAGTATCTGGAGCCTGTGGTGGCAACGGAAATTACAATGGTAATTCCGATCTCCGTCGTCCTCATTCCATTCCTTGACACCTGGATTACGGGTCCGGAAAAAGACATCCATAAGCGACCGTTCGTATTTATGCTGGCGGTCATGGGTTTGATTAACTGGGTTGCTTTCTCATTCCTGATTATTGTCAATATTGCCAACATTCACACTGATCCACCATATTGGCGAGATCTTCTTTTCTTGCTGATCGACGTGGGCATAGTCTTGCAGCTTATCGTCATGTGGAGGACCACTGACGTGCAGCAGCGGCTTAAGAATGCCAAAGGCGCTTTTGTGATGGCATGCATCTCGGGTGTGCAAACTGTAGTGGCCATCTGGTTCTACTTTATGGCACTGACTGAAATATTCTTCGACCCGCTTGCTCACTCATGGATTTACAGCATGCTGCGCAGCTTCGGAGGCCAGGCGCTGGAAAACACTGAGAATCTGGTGCGCATTTTGCAAGCTTCCAATAAAGAATATTGGAACTTCTATACACTGCTGGAACCTGCCACCATTGCCAAAGTCGGTGAGCCGCTTGATAAAGCCAACATCCTGAAATTGGTCGATTTGTGCAAACAACCGACTCCGCTTGATGGCATATTCCAGGCCATCCCTACGTTCACACCGGCACCACATGCCCAGTACTCGGGCATGATTGACTTCATGGTCAACAACCGCTGGTGCTTCGACTACGTAAAATTCTGCGACCGCATGAACAGCATTGCCCCAATGGGCAAAGGCTATCCGACCAAACTCGATCCGATCGATCTGGGCTGGATGGTAGGTGGTGCATTGGTCTTCCTCGCTTGTCTATACAGTTGCATAAGCTTCCGTGACAAGAGCAAATTAAAACCGGCTCCGCAAGCCAAAGAACCGGCAGCAGTTTCATAAGGTGGCAACAGTGTCGACGGCAGGAAACCAGAACACAAACGATTTGACGGCAGCAGTAAATGGGGCGGTCGTTCCTGCAGTTGCTGTGGTTGCTCCTGCCTACAAAATTCGCTTTGCCATCAAGTTGGTGGCATTTTTTGCTGCCACCATTGCCCTCTCCTGGTTTTTCGAAGGTTGGCGCCAGGTCAGTGACAGCCCCACAGTCGCTCACTGCGCCGTGCTTTTTGGCGGTACGTTAGCCACCATTTCAGTGGTCGGTCTTATGTCGTACTGGACATATTTCGAAGAGAAGAGCAAAGGCACTTTGAAAAAGAAAGTGGCTCTGTTCGAGGGCATTCGTGAAAATTTGCAGGCAAGAAAGCTTGAAACAGGAGAAAAGAGGCAAGCATGAACGACGGAAGTTTCGGAATGAAAGCTGTTTTGATCGGCATCATCGGTATTGTTGTGGTGATTGGCAGCGTCATCTTCATGCCCTGGGCCGAACTTGGTTTCGGTCTGGACAAGGCCGCCGTACCCGCCTGGGCAACTGGCATCGTCGAGTCGCCTCTTTATCAATCATTGCAGTCGACGGGGCAAGATTCCTATGACAAGCTCAACAAAGCGATCACTCAAGAAGATGAGCAGCAGAACGGAACCGGCAAGATGAGTAAGCTTGTCGCCGGCAATTATACTTACGCATTTGCCATGGCCGTACTTATGACCCTGGCAGCTATCGGAATCATGCTCATTGGTCGAGAAGATTCAGAAGAGAAAACAGTTTTACCGGTCAAGAAATAGGTCCGGAGCAGGAGCGGAAAGAGGAAGACAATGGCAGAGATCGTCAAAGAAGAAGCGTCAAGCTACACCAAATTTATCACGTCGGCTAATGGCGGCTTGTTGTGGTTGGAAGATCTGACCAACACGGTGATGACCAGCAAATACAATCCGTTCTATTATCACGGCGCCCTGCCGCAGTTTTATTTGTGGGTGCTTTTCCTTTCCGGATTGCTGCTTTTCGCCTACTACATTCCTACAGTTGACAGCGCTTACCTTTCTGTTGCGACGATCAACGCCTACACCTCAGTGCAATACATCAATGACAACTTGCCGTTTGGTGCCGTTGTCCGCGCCATCCATAGATACTCTGGCGATGCCATGGTGATTACCATTGTTCTGCACGCAATCCGCGTTTGGTTTACAGATCGTTATCGCCAATATCGATGGCTGCAATGGTTGACCGGCGTGTTGCTTTTGCTCATGGTGCTCTTCATCGGGCAGACCGGATATTACCTGGTTTGGGATGAGCGCTCGCTGGTTTTAACCCGTATGACCGTTGCTGCTCTTGGTGCGCTACCTTTTGTTGGACCTTTCCTCAAGGGCTGGTTCTTGAACGGTCCATCGATCTCTAACCTGACCATGTCCAACTTCTTGTTCATTCATATCGGCCTGTCTTTCTCGCTTCTGTCTGGTTTATGGTTGCACTACGTGCGCATGACTCGTCCGGTGATGACGCCACCACCAGCGATTAACTATGTTCTGGTGGCACTGGTTCTTATTGTCGTGTTTATTTATCCAGTCACCAGTGGAAAGCCGGCAGTGCTGAACGCTATGCCCAGCTCCTTCGACATGGATTACTTCTTCCTCTTCCCCTACTGGATCATGAGTCAGGTCGGTGCGGAAGCATACTGGGTGATCGCCATTGGTGCCACGGTGGCACTGTGCTTGGTGCCGATGCCCTGGGCCTTCCTGACCAAAACAGCACCGATCAATTCGGCCGAAGTACTCCTCAACAAGTGCGTGGGTTGCAATTTTTGTGCCTTCGATTGTCCTTATCAAGCAATTGAAATGGTGCCTGCCCCGGCGTCGTCGCGTTTCAAACTTTTGGCCACGGTCTTGCCGTATCGCTGCTCAGGATGTGGTGTCTGCGTAGGGGCTTGCGCCTACGATGCCATAGATTTGCCTGACCTTCTTGACACAGATGTGAAGGCACGAATAGAAAAGATAAGTGCAGGGAAATAGTTTCGAACAGTCAAGGGAGATTTAGGAAGTCGCAAATGGCTAATGAAAATAAAACTGTTGTCACCTTGATCTGCGAACGAGCGGCAGACGTGAGCGAATTCATGGATGCCGACGGCAAAGTTACAGGCGTTGACGGGTTGCATGTCGTTAAATTTCCTTGCAGCGGTATGATTCAGCCACTCATGATTGAAGCAGCTATGAAAGCAGGTGCCGCTGGCGTCATCGTCTGCGGCTGCCAGATCGGAGACTGCTACTACCGCGAAGGCAACAAGATGATTCGCGAAAGATTGCTCGGCGAACGCCCTCCCGGTTTGAAGAAGGCTACTGATCGCCGCCGGGTTTTAGCCCTGTGGTTGTCAAAGCCACAAAAACAGAGATTCTTAGCGGAAGCAAAGAACTTCGTTCATTACGTGCATGGACTGGAAGCACCCGCAGCACCGGCTGCTGCGCCATCGCCTGCGGTGCCGGCAAAAGCAGCACCAGCAGCCGCGGCTAAGACTGCGCCTGCGGAAACGAAGACTGCTGAAGCGAAACCTGAAGCCGAAGCAAAAGCTGAGGCAAAAGCAAAGGAAGAGCCTGCCAAGTCCACTGATGCCGCTAAACCGGCAAAGGACGCCAAGGACGCAAAAGAAGAAACTAAGACCGAAGCCAAAGCTGAGACTAAAGATGAGGCCAAGGCTGAGACTAAAAAAACTGGTGGCGATAGCTGAGATTTACTGAAGCTAGTAATGCCTAAATGCTACGCCAGGTAAATAGATTAAAAAGGAAATGTGGAGATGGCCAAGGAAGCAAAACTTACTGAAGTACAATTGATCTCCAGATGGACCTGGTTTTTCATCTTCTACTTTGCTCTCATCTTGCTCATCGGCAGCTTCGGTCTGGTGGCAGAGTTCTAGAGACTGAGTTCTAGAGACTGAGCTCTGGAGACTGAGCTCTGGAGACCGAGTTCTAGAGACTGAGTTCTAGAGACAGAGTCTAGAGACAGAGGCGCTGGAGACCGGAGAGCGCGGCGTCTCGCCTGCTAGTGTCGCAAAAGAGACCAGGTCCAGTCGCCTGAGACCCGGAGACTCACCCGAGACTCGGCAGAGACTGGTTTGTGACGATTCAATATCCAAATAGAAGAGAAGGTATGTTGTCCACATTGCAGATAAGCGCCGATCAGATATCTGATCTCGACGGAATTCTTACGACCTGCTTCGACGCGCAGCATATCGCTGTCCGAGCAGAATGCTTGCTGGCGCTGGGTCAGTTTGCCGCAGCTTTAGCCGATTTCAACCTGGCCATGGAAATGTCACCTGAAGATGCTAAACCATATGCATCGCGGGCGGTGCTGTATATCCGCACCGGGCAATACGCCAACGCCTTCGAGGACCTGGATAAGCAAATCGAACTGGCTCCTGACGATGCCATGGGTTATTCCAACCGCGGTGCTCTCTTCATCATGACAAATAACAGCGCTCGCGCAGTCGCTGACCTGGAAAGGGCGATTGAGTTAGATGCCAATTGTGCCCCTGCCTATATCAATCTGGGCGAGATTTACTTTAAAAGCGACAGGATCGAAAGTGCGATCACTTATCTAAATCAGGCGATCGAACTCTTTCCATCTTCCGGAGAAGCACATTACTACCGGGGCAAGGCTTACGAAGCTCTGGGCATGCTGAGCCAGTCCCAGGTTGACCTCGACCGCGCTTGCCAGCTCGGTCACGTGCCTGGCGCCATCGAGTCATTCTTCCGCTCGTGAAAGACATGAAGAAGAGTGCCTTGCTGTTTTTCGTTCTCAAGGTGAGGGATAGGATAACTGGCCCTACGCGATTTAAACGAATTTTTTTAAGTCTATTGAAATCAAAATCAGCCGCGGAGTAAGTCCTAAAAGCCTTTACTGGTAGAGCTTTACGCCGAATTTTCGGCTATGGCAAGGCGCCAACAGTTTTAAACGAATTCGTTTAAATCACCTAGGCACTAAGAAGGGATACCCGACCTCCGAAAAAAGTTGGCTGCTCAGTGTGCGGCTGCAAAAGACCTGGCGCGGCTAGAACGCTCTTCGAATCTATGGATCAGATGGATCAGATGGATGTGCTGATCCGGGCAGTTCTAGAAGTACTCATCGAGAACCGCAAGTGGACGGCGTCCTCTAAAACCATCGTTGGGAAGGTGCCAAAATTCTATGTCGCTGTCAGCCAGCCGCCAGCAGAGCAGATATTCGAACTTTCCCTTTTCAGCGGGAAAATCTAACAGTCCCGATTGCAAATCTCTCAACATAATTCCCATGTCACCAAGGGCATCCACCCACATTGTCATGCACTGAACATACTCCTGTTGAATTTGCGAGAGGCGCTGAATGCTTTCTTGAAATTTGGTGCGGCAATCTCTCAACTCCATGTGTTCAGAATTTGGTGGCTCGTCGGTTTTCAACTGAGCCATTCTTGATTCTATTTGCAAATGTTGAACATTAGCCTCTTCCAAGCGGTCGACAAAACTCTCCAGCTCCATATTCGCTTGTGTAAGCATCCCCCTGACCTTCGGCAACAACGATCGCGCTTCATCCAGGGTGAATGTTTTCTCTCTCATAGAAATGGCTCCAGAGCTGCTCACACCGCTTGCGAAAGTTTAGCCTAACGGCATCAACATATCATGCTACAAGATCAAATGCAGGCGACGCGCCCGCCCTGCCCGATCCAGTAGAATTGCACATCTAAAGCCCTCTGTTAGAAAAACAGCTAATTTTCCATGCAGGCACGACGCCTGCGCTCCCCGATACCGCACTCAGGTAACATGCCGAAACTAATTGACCTAACCCGACCGTTGCGCATCGTGGAAAAAGAAAAATTTCCACCCCCAATTGCGCCCTTGTATCGAATTCTCTGCCCGGAAATCGAATTCATCGATCACGCAGCTGGTGCTGCCATTATGGGGGCGCTCTTTGGTTGTCATCAAGATGAGCTACCAGATGGGGAAGGCTGGACAGAAGAAAATCTGATCGTCTCAAGCCATCTAGGCACCCATGTAGATGCGCCCTGGCACTACGGCAGTAAAACGAAAGATCAGCCGGCCATAACAGTCGATCAGATTCCCCTGGAAGACCTTTATTGCCAGGCAGTGGTGCTTGATCTGTCGGCAAAGAAAGGCAGCGCTACCGCGATCACGGTAGCCGAGCTGGAAGAGGCTTGTAAAGCCATCTCATATCAAATCAAAAAGGGCGACGCCGTGCTCATTCGCACAGATCATGATAAATTCGATCTGCTCGATCCCGCCCGTTACGCATACCCTGGAATGACAAGAGAATCGACTCTCTGGTTGATTGAGCGTGGCGCCACTGTTGGTGGCACCGATGCCACCGGCTGGGACCGTCCGTTCCATGTCATGATCCAGGAGTACAAAAGCACGCTCGACAAATCAAAAATCTGGGATGCCCACTACGCTGCTCGCCAGGCGCGCTTCTACATCGTGCAACAGCTGGTAAATTTGCACTTGTTGCCACCACACAGCTTCCAGGTGGCCTTCTTTCCGATCCCATACGTCGGAGCAAGTGCGGCACCAACACGCGCTGTCGCTTTTGTCTGATCTATTTAGTTCTAAAATGGGCCGCCAGAAAAGTGGTTAATCTTTCTCGGAGTGAGAGCCTGGCGGCTAGTACTAGTCCATCCTAACCTCCTGAGATCTAAAAAGGCATAGGGTTTTTACTGGTTTAAAAGTCGGTAACCAAGCGACAGACTCCGGACAGGTTGCTTATTTCCCTTGCTTTATCAGGGATTTTTTGCTCCTTGCCGGCAAGAAATTTTTACACGCCGCAAACATTACTTGAGATCGATATATACCACCATATCTGGTTTCACCTGAATACTTGCCGGTTTATCGTGCCACAGCAAAACGCAGGTTCTTGCAGGCAAAGCTGTGTACCTTATTTTGTCAATGGATTTCATTCTTGGGCTCATGTTGTTACAGCCGCCGGGAATCTTACAGGTGCCACCACAATGAATCATCTGATTAATGCGCACAGCTTCCGGGAAAACTTGATCGATGTTTTCCACATTTATCGACTGCTTGGGATCCCAATAGATGTAGTTAAAATTGAAGTCGCGGGCATTATAGGCGACGATGCCAAACGCCGGCAAAATTGATTGCTTGCGCAGTTTCTGCCTCCACAGATTCAACTGTTTGTTGAAGGCTGAGACATCGTAAACGACTTCCTCATACCTTTCCTGCGGGTAAAGACGCACCGCTGATGGTTCCCAGCAAAATGGAAAATCTGCTCTGGTCAGATCTTCGGCTGTCATTTTCTCAGGCAACCACATTGAATCAACTGCCGGGTTGGCGCCTGCCAGCAAATAGGGGTTGAGAAGGAAACGAGTTTCTTCAGAGGCACCGTCCGCGGCTTTGCGCCCTGGTCCCCAGACACCCTGGCCGATGATCCCCCACCACGGTTTGTTGTCCTCGATTCTGGCAAAGACATCAGGCTCTGGCACATAGGCCCCCGACACCAGATTCGGTGTGGCCTGCACATAGCTTTCCCGCAGCTCAAGAATCTGCGGCCGTGTTTTAAAGTCGAGCTCCACTGGCTGCTGAATGGGAATATCAACAGGGCTGCCAACGATTGCCTCCTTGCCGAGCAAAAGCATGTTACCCCCCTGGGCCTGGGCTTCCACATCTGTGGCCAGGCAAGCACACCCAGTCACCGCCCAGGAAGGGAAAAGAAGGGCCACGTAAGATATAAACCTACCTACTCGCCTGGAAATAATTGATCTCAAGTTGGGTTCGCTCGCCGTTCTTTGGCGCACCAAGCTCGTTGGCCAGCACAAAAATCGTACTTCCATCTTTATTGCTGGCCTGCACTGTCATATGATCGGAAGACATGATTTTCCACTTATACATTTGCAGGGTGTTGCGATACCAATCAATGACGGTTTTCGCATCTTCCTTGGTATGGAACTTCATCAGATAGTTCGGACCCGTTTTGGCCTGGTGCACCGATCCCAAAATAAAGCGCAGCTTTCCAGTAAACTCGGGCACATCAGGCAATTGAACTGCTTCACGCAAATTGGTCGCTTCCAAGAGCGGATTGCTGCGTGATTGATACTTATTTCGATCAGGAGGAACAGGCAGTTTTTTGTCTTCGGCATGAGCAATTGATGCCCCTGTCAGCACCGCCATTGATACCAAAAAAGCTTTCCCTAACCCGTTCAATCTCTCCAAATTCATCTTTGAAGCCCTTCTTTTCCATTAAAGATGATACCGGCCCTATCTAATCATACTAGATAGAGCCGGTCTCATTTGTGCATTAATCAACTTTGAGTGATTAGTTAGGTCTGCTGAACGACTCATCTCCAGCGGTCTGGTTAGAGAATTGCAACTCGCCTAACAGGTTTTGTGATCCTGACGATGGTGTCCACGTTGCGTGATCTGATGCCGTAAGTGGGGTTCCAGACCAACTACGGTATGGTTGATCGTGCAAAGCGTCGTCGCCTCGCAGCATATATGGTCCATCTTGCACCACGGCTTGAGT
>Ga0182024_10002366_pt1 | contig 46954 bp, 44 predicted proteins | sample P32metaG_FD_120480 | JGI IMG/M metagenome (GOLD analysis project Ga0182024, IMG submission 120480) | Permafrost microbial communities from Stordalen Mire, Sweden - P3-2 metaG (Illumina Assembly) | ecosystem: Environmental > Terrestrial > Soil > Wetlands > Permafrost | place: Sweden: Stordalen... | reverse complement strand
GAATGCCGATGAATCCGAGCCCGGCACCTGCAAGGACCGCGACATCATGCGCAACGACCCGCACACGCTGGTCGAAGGCTGCCTGGTGGCCAGCTTCGCGATGCGGGCGCATGCCTGTTACATCTATGTGCGCGGCGAATTCATCCGCGAGCGCGAGGCGCTGCAGCGCGCGGTGGACGAGGCCTATGAGGCCCGTCTGATCGGCAAGAACAATATCCATGGCTGGGATTTCGACCTTTATGTCCATCATGGCGCGGGCGCCTATATCTGTGGCGAGGAAACCGCGCTGCTGGAATCGCTGGAAGGCAAGAAGGGTCAGCCGCGGCTGAAGCCGCCGTTCCCGGCCAATGTCGGCCTCTATGGCTGTCCCACCACCGTCAACAATGTGGAATCCATCGCGGTCGCGCCCACCATCATCCGGCGTGGTGCGGACTGGTTCGCCGGCATCGGGCGGCCCAACAACACCGGCACCAAGGTGTTCTGCATTTCGGGCCATGTGAACAAGCCCTGCAATGTCGAAGAGGAAATGGGCATTCCCCTGCGCGAGCTGATCGACAAGCATTGCGGCGGCGTGCGCGGCGGCTGGGACAATCTGTTGGCGGTGATCCCGGGGGGCGCCTCGGTGCCGCTGCTGCCCAAGAGCATCTGCGACGATGTGCTGATGGATTTTGACAGCCTGAAGAATGTGCAGTCGGGCCTTGGCACCGCCGCAGTGATCGTGATGGACAAGTCCACCGACGTGATCAAGGCGATCCAGCGGCTGGCCTATTTCTACAAGCATGAAAGCTGCGGCCAGTGCACGCCCTGCCGCGAGGGCACTGGCTGGATGTGGCGGGTGATGACCCGCATGGTGAAGGGCGACGCCAAGGTGGGCGAGATCGACCTGCTGCAGGAAGTGACCAAGGAGATCGAGGGGCACACCATTTGTGCGCTCGGCGATGCCGCGGCCTGGCCGATCCAGGGCCTGATCCGCCATTTCCGTCCCGAGATCGAAAAGCGCATCGCGGATTTCTCCAAGATGGCGGCGGAGTAACCCATGCCCACACGCAAGCTGATCGTTGACGGCAAGGAAATCGAGGCGGATGAAACCATTACGCTGCTGCAGGCCTGCGAGCAGGCCGGCGCCGAGATCCCGCGCTTCTGCTATCACGAGCGTCTGTCGGTGGCGGGCAACTGCCGCATGTGTCTGGTGGAATGGGTGGGCGCCCCCAAGCCGCAGGCCAGCTGCGCGCTGCAGGTAAAGGACATCTTCCCCAACAAGGACGGCACCCCGGCCAAGATCAACACCACCAGCCCGTACGCGCTCAAAGCGCGCGAGGGCGTGATGGAATTTCTGCTGATCAATCATCCGCTGGATTGCCCGATCTGCGACCAGGGCGGGGAATGCGACCTGCAGGACCAGGCGATGGGCTATGGCCGCGCCGCCTTCCACCGCTTTGCCGAAAACAAGCGCGCCGTCGAAGACAAGTATATGGGCCCGCTGGTCAAGACCATCATGACCCGCTGCATCCAGTGCACCCGCTGCGTGCGTTTCGCCACCGAAGTGGCGGGCGTGCCCGATCTGGGCGCGACGGGGCGCGGCGAGGATATGGAGATCACCACCTATCTGGAAAAGGCGTTTGCGTCGGAGCTTTCCGGCAATGTGGTGGACCTGTGTCCGGTAGGCGCGCTGACCAGCAAACCTTACGCCTTTAACGCGCGCCCCTGGGAGCTGCGCAAGACCGAAAGCGTGGACGTGATGGATGCGCAAGGGTGCAACATCCGCGTCGACACCCGCGGCTCGCAGGTGATGCGCGTGCTGCCGCGCCTGAACGAAGAAGTGAACGAGGAATGGATTTCCGACAAGGCGCGCCATGCCTGTGACGGCCTGGTGCGTCAGCGCCTCGACCGTCCTTACGTGCGGGTGCACGGCAAGCTCAAGCCCGCCAGCTGGAGCGAGGCTTTTGCGGCCATTGCCGCGCGGGTGAAGGCAACCACGCCGGACAAGATGGCGGCCATCGTCGGCGATCTGGCCGCGGCCGAAGAGATCAAGGCGCTGAAGGATTTGATGGCGGCGCTGCGCGTCCTCAATCTGGATTGCCGCCAGGACCGCGCCAAGATCGGCGGCGGCCTGCGCCAGACCTATCTGTTCAATTCCACCATCCTGGGCGTGGAAGCGGCCGACGCCATTCTGTTGGTCGGCGCGAATCCGCGCTGGGACGCGCCGGTGCTCAATGCCCGCATCCGCAAGGCCTGGCTGGCCAGCGGTGTGAAGGTGGCCAATATCGGCCCGGTGGTGGATCTGACCTATCCGGCGCAGCAGCTGGGCACCGACATCACGGTGCTGGAGCAGATTGCCAATGGCAGCCACGACTTCGCCAAGGTTCTGACCGACGCCAAGCGGTCGATGATCGTGCTGGGCTCCGGTGCGCTGACCCGCAAGGATGGTGCCGCGGTGCTGAAGCTGGCGGCGAAAATTGCTGCCGACACCGGCATGATCGGCCCGGCCGGCACTCATGCTGAAGGCGGCTGGAACGGTTTCAACATCCTGCACACCGCGGCGTCGCGCGTGGCGGCGCTGGATCTGGGTTTCCTGCCCGGTGCTAACGGCCGCGATGTCGCCGGCATCGTGGACGGCGCGCAAAAGGGCGAGATCGACTTCATTTATCTGTTGGGCGCCGATGAATTCGATGTCGCCCATCTGGGCCGCGCCTTTGTCGTCTATCAGGGCAGCCATGGCGATGCCGGCGCCCATCATGCCGATGTCATCCTGCCAGGCGCCGCCTATACCGAAAAAGACGGCATCTATGTGAACTTCGAAGGCCGGGTGCAGTGCGGCCGCCGCGCCACCTTCCCGCCGGGCGAGGCCAAGGAAGACTGGGCGATCCTGCGCGCGCTGTCCGATGTGCTGGAGGTGCGGTTGCCGTATGACAACCGCGCCGCGCTGGTGGCCGCGATCGAGAAGGACGCGACCCATTTCGCCCATCCGAACGACGCGCCGGTGCATGCCGATGCATCCGCCGCGACCTGGGGCGCGGTGGGCGAAAGCGGCCCGCTGGATCATGCGCCGGTGACCCACGCGATCGCCGACTATTACCTCACCAACCCCATCGCACGGGCGAGTGAGACCATGGCCAAGTGCAGCCAGGAACTGGTGCACGGCGCTACCCAAATGGCGGCGGAGTAGGGCGATGGCGCTGATCCCCTTCCTGCAAGGCCACGGACTGCCCTTCGGCTGGGCCTGGTTTCTCAGCCAGTCCGTCTTCATCCTGATCATCTGCCTGATCCTGATGCTGTCGGTCGCCGCCGTCATTCTGGCCGACCGCAAGATCTGGGCGGCGGTGCAGATGCGCCGGGGTCCCAACGTGGTGGGCCCGTTCGGCCTGCTGCAGACCATCGCGGATGCGGTCAAGTTCCTGCTCAAGGAAGTGATCGTGCCGGCCGGCGCCAACAAGGTGATCTTCTTCCTGGCGCCGCTTGTCAGTGTGATGGTGGCCTTCATCGCCTGGGCGGTGATCCCCTTCAACAAGGGCTGGGTCATCGCCGACATCAATGTCGGCATCCTGTATCTGTTCGCGGTGTCGTCGCTGGGCGTCTATGGCACGGTGATGGCGGGCTGGGCGTCCAACTCCAAGTATGCCTTCCTGTCGGCGCTGCGCGCGGCGGCCCAGATGGTGTCTTACGAAGTCTCCATCGGCTTTGTGATGATCACGGTGCTGTTGTTCGCGGGTTCGCTGAACATCTCCCAGATCGTGCATGCGCAGGAATCGGCGGGCGTGGTGGGACTGCTGCACTGGAATGTCTTCACCATCCTGTTTCCGATGCTGGTGATCTTCTTTGTCTCGTCGCTGGCGGAAACCCAGCGCCCGCCTTTCGACCTTTTGGAGGCGGAAAGCGAGCTGGTCGCCGGCTTTTTCGTGGAATATTCGTCGGGCCCGTTCCTGCTGTTCTTCCTGGCCGAATATATGAACGTCATCATGCTCTGCGCCATGATGAGCATCCTGTTCCTGGGCGGCTGGCTGTCGCCGATCAACATCTGGCCGCTGAATATTCCGGTGTTGGGCATCTTCTGGTTTCTGGCCAAGACCGCGTTCTTCTTCTTCATGATGGCGATGGTGAAGGCGATGGTGCCGCGCTACCGCTATGACCAGCTGATGCGTCTGGGCTGGAAAATCTTTCTGCCGACATCCCTTGGCTGGGTGGTCCTGACTGCGGTCTGGGTCGCTTTCATCAGACCGCACCTTTAGAGGCATCCATGGCTTCGCTCGATCGCACGGCACGCCAGATCTTCTTCGTGGAGTTCATCAAGAGCTTCTTCCTGACCATGCGCTATTTCTTCGCGCCCAAGGCGACCTTGAACTATCCCTTCGAGAAGGGCCCGCTGTCGCCCCGCTTCCGCGGCGAACATGCGCTGCGCCGCTATGCCAATGGCGAGGAACGCTGCATCGCCTGCAAACTGTGCGAGGCGATCTGCCCGGCCCAGGCCATCACCATCGAGGCCGAGCCGCGCGAAGACGGTTCGCGCCGCACCACCCGCTATGACATCGACATGGTGAAGTGCATCTATTGCGGCTTCTGCCAGGAGGCCTGTCCGGTCGACGCGATCGTGGAGGGGCCGAACTTCGAATTCGCGACCGAGACGCGTGAAGAACTTTACTACGACAAGGCCCGGCTGCTCGCCAACGGCGACCGCTGGGAGCCCGAAATCGCCCGCAACCTGGAACTGGACGCGCCTTATCGCTAGGCCAACGAGAAACCGATGCTTGCAGCGCTAGCCTTCTACTTTTTTGCCGCGATCCTGATCGCTTCGGCGGTAATGGTGATTGCTGCGCGCAATCCTGTGCATTCGGTGCTGTTCCTGATCCTGGCCTTCTTCAATGCGGCGGGCCTGTTCGTGCTGCTGGGGGCGGAGTTCCTGGCCATGATCCTGGTGGTGGTCTATGTCGGCGCCGTCGCCGTGCTGTTCCTGTTTGTGGTGATGATGCTCGACATCGATTTCTCCGAACTGAAACGCGGCACCCTGCAGTATCTGCCCTTCGGCGCCCTGATCGGCATAATTCTGGCGGCCGAACTGGTGATGGCGGGCAGCGTGTGGGTGCTCAAGCCCGCCGCCAAAACCGCGCTGGCCCATGCCACGCCGGCGGGTCTGACCAACACCGAAGCCCTGGGGCGCATCCTCTATACCGACTATGTCTATTACTTCCAGACCGCGGGATTGGTCCTGCTGGTGGCCATGATCGGCGCCATCGTGCTGACCCTGCGCGCGCGGCCGGGTGTGCGCCGCCAGGTGATCGCGGTGCAGAACGCGCGCACCGCCGCCATGGCGGTGGACATGATCGACATCAAGCCGGGGCAGGGAGCCTGACATGGAAATCGGGCTGACCCACTATCTGACGGTTGCCGCCATCCTGTTCACCATCGGGGTGCTGGGCATTTTCCTGAACCGCAAGAACATCATCATCATCCTGATGTCGATCGAGCTGATCCTGCTGGCGGTGAACATCAACTTCGTCGCTTTCAGCGCCTATCTGGGCGATCTGGTCGGGCAGGTGTTCGCGCTGTTCATCCTGACGGTCGCCGCCGCCGAGGCTGCGATCGGTCTGGCCATTCTGGTGGTCTATTTCCGCAACCGCGGCACCATCGCGGTTGAAGACGTGAATTTGATGAAGGGCTGAGGAATGTACGCCGCGATCGTCTTTCTTCCCATCATCGGTTCGGCCATCACCGGGCTGTTCGGCCGCGTGCTAGGCGCGCGCCTGAGCGAGTTGATCACAACGGGCCTGCTGTTCGTCTCGGCCGCACTTTCCATCGTCGCCTTCAATGACGTGGCGCTTAAGGGCCACAAATACATCATCCCGATCCTGCCTTGGATCCATTCCGGTTCGTTCGTGGCGGACTGGACGGTGCGGATCGACAGCATCACCGCCGTCATGCTGGTGGTGGTGACCGGCGTGTCGTCTCTGGTGCACCTCTATTCGATCGGCTACATGCACGAAGACCCGCATCGCGCGCGTTTCTTCTCGTACCTGTCGTTGTTCACCTTTGCCATGCTGATGCTGGTGACGGCCAACAACTTCCTGCAGCTGTTCTTCGGCTGGGAAGGGGTGGGCCTGGCGTCATACCTTCTGATCGGCTTCTGGTACACGCGCCCGTCCGCCAATGCCGCGGCGATGAAGGCCTTCATCGTCAACCGCGTCGGTGACTTCGGCTTTGCGCTGGGCATCTTTGGCGTGTGGGCGATCTTCGGCTCGCTGGACTTCGACACCGTGTTCGCAGCCGCGCCCCACATGATGGGCAAGACCATGGTCTTTGCCGGCCATAATGTCGACATTCTGACCACGCTGTGTCTGCTGCTGTTCGTAGGCGCGATGGGCAAGTCGGCCCAGCTTGGTCTGCACACCTGGCTGCCCGATGCGATGGAAGGCCCCACGCCCGTGTCGGCGCTGATCCATGCCGCCACCATGGTGACGGCGGGTGTGTTCCTGGTCTGCCGCTGCTCGCCCATGTTCCAGCTGTCGCCCACGGCGCTGGAATTCGTCACCTTCATCGGCGCCACCACTGCCTTCTTCGCCGCCTCGGTCGGCCTGTTCCAGAACGACATCAAGCGGGTGATCGCTTATTCAACCTGTTCGCAGCTGGGCTACATGTTCGCCGCCGCCGGCGTGTCGGCCTACAACGCCGCCATGTTCCATCTCTTCACCCATGCCTTCTTCAAGGCGCTGCTGTTCCTGAGCGCCGGCGCGGTAATCACCTCCATGCATCACGAGCAGGACATGCGGAAGATGGGCGGCCTGGCCAAGGCCATTCCCTTCACCTGGGCGATGATGCTGATCGGCAATCTGGCCCTGACCGGTGTGGGCATTCCCTATCTGAACGTGGGCCTGGCGGGCTTTTATTCCAAGGACGCCATCATCAATTCGACCTTCCTGGCCCATAGCGGCATCGGCTCCTATGCCTTCACGCTCTTGATCGTGTCGGCCGGCATGACCAGCTTCTATTCCTGGCGCCAGTTCCTGATGACCTTCCATGGCCGCTATCGCGGGCTGGATCACCAGCATCTGGAACATTCCGATAGCAGCCATTCCCATGACGAACCCATGGATGGCCATGACGACCATGGCCATGACGAACACCATGCCCCCAAGCTGGAAGAGGTGCATGAATCCCCGCTGACGATGCTGGTGCCGCTGGGCCTTTTGGCGCTGGGCGCGGCATTCGCCGGCATGGTCTTCACCCATTACTTCCTGGGCGAGGGCGCACAGGCTTTCTGGAATGCCTCGATCTTTGTCGCCAAGGGCGGGGAGGGCGAGCTGCCCATGTGGGTCGAGCTGGCGCCGCTGACCGTCACCATCATCGGTTTCGCGGTCGCCTATTACTATTACATCCTGAACCCGGAGCTGCCGAAGAAGCTCGCGGCCAGGAAGGGCATGCTCTACCTGTTCCTCTACAACAAATGGTACTTCGACGAGCTGTATGACTTCCTGTTTGTGCGCCCCGCCATGAAGTTGGGCCGATTCCTGTGGAAGCGCGGCGACGGCACGGTGATCGACGGGCTGGGCCCGGACGGGATCGCGGCCCGGGTGCTGGATGCCAGCCGCGGCGCGGTGCGCCTGCAGACCGGTTATGTTTATCACTATGCGCTGGCGATGCTCTTGGGTGTGGTCGCGCTTGCCACCTGGTTCATGGTTTCGGGAGGTGCGCTGTGAGCCTTCCGCTGCTGTCCCTGTGCACCTTCGTTCCATTGCTGGGCGCGTTGGCCATTCTGCTGATGCCCGGCGCCAAGACGGCGCGCTGGATCGCGTTGATCACCACCATCGTCGTCTTTGTGCTGTCGTTGCTGGTATGGGCCAATTTCGATGCCTCCAACCCCGGCTTCCAGCTGGTCGAGAAGCACAACTGGCTGGGCGGCGGCATTTCCTATCACATGGGCGTGGACGGCATTTCCATGCTGTTCGTGGTGCTGACCGCCGGCCTGATGCCCTTCTGCATCGCCGCCAGCTGGGAATCGGTCCAGACCCGCGTCGCCGAATACATGATCGCCTTCCTGGTGCTGGAGACCATGATGATCGGGGTGTTCTGCGCCCTGGATCTGGTGCTGTTCTATGTGCTGTTCGAAGGCGGCCTGATCCCGATGTTCCTGATCATCGGCATCTGGGGCGGCAAGCGGCGCGTCTATGCCAGCTTTAAGTTCTTCCTCTATACCTTTGTCGGTTCGGTGCTGATGCTGCTCGCGATCATGAGCATGTACTGGTATTCGGGCACCACCGACATTGTCACCCTGCTGTCGGGCGTGCATTTCCCGCGCGCGATGCAGACCTGGCTGTGGCTGGCCTTCTTCGCCAGCTTTGCGGTCAAGATGCCGATGTGGCCGGTTCATACCTGGCTGCCCGACGCCCATGTCGAAGCGCCCACCGCCGGCTCGGTCATTCTGGCCGGCATTCTGCTGAAGATGGGCGGTTACGGCTTCCTGCGTTTCTCGCTGCCCATGTTCCCGGCGGCATCCGAAATGTTCGCGCCGCTGGTCTTCACCCTCTCCATTGTCGCCATCATTTACACCTCGCTGGTGGCGCTGGCCCAGGAGGACATGAAGAAGCTGATCGCCTATTCGTCGGTGGCGCATATGGGCTTTGTCACCATGGGCATCTTCACCGTCACCCATCAGGGCGTGGAAGGCGGCATCTTCCAGATGCTGTCCCATGGCGTAGTGTCGGGCGCGCTGTTCCTCTGTGTGGGCGTGGTCTATGACCGCATGCACACCCGCGAGATCGCCGCCTATGGCGGGCTGGTCAACCGCATGCCGATCTATGCCGCCTGTTTCATGGTGTTCACCTTGGCCAATGTCGGCCTGCCGGGCACCAGCGGCTTCATCGGTGAGTTCCTCACCATGCTGGGTGCCTTCCTGCACAACAGCTGGATCGCCATCTTCGCCGCCACCGGCGTGATCCTGTCGGCGGCCTATGCGCTGTTTCTCTATCGCCGCATCATCTTTGGTGCGCTGGTCAAGCCATCGCTTCAGACCATTCAGGATCTGACGGCGCGCGAGATCGCCATCCTGGCCCCGCTGGTGGTCATCACCATCGCCCTGGGCGTCTATCCCAAGCCGGTGCTGGATGTGACCACGCCCGCCGTGGCCAAGCTGATCAGTGACAACAAGACGGCGCTGGCGCTGGATCACATGCACAAGGTTGCCGAACTCAATAAGGGAGTGGGCCGGTGAACCTGCAAGCCGATCTTCTGGTTCTTCTGCCCGAGCTGATCCTGGCCGTTGGCGCCATGGCGCTGCTGCTGGCCGGCGCCATCAGCGGCGAAAAGAGTGCGCCCGCTATTTCCCTGGGCGCCATCGTGCTGCTGATAGCGGCCGGTGTCGCCACCGTGATGGGCCCTGATCACGTCACCGCCTTCCATGGCGCTTTCATCGCCGACGACTTTTCGCGCTTTGCCAAGATTCTGATCCTGATCGGTGCGGCACTCTCCATCCTGCTGGCGGATGAGTTCTTTTCCACCATCCAGCTGTCGCGCTTCGAACTGCCGGTGCTGATGCTGCTGGCCACCCTGGGCATGCTGCTGATGGTGTCGGCCTCCAGCTTCCTGTCGCTCTATATGGGGCTGGAGCTGCAATCGCTGGCGCTTTATGTGCTGGCCGCCTTCAACCGCGACCACCTGCGCTCCACCGAAGCGGGCCTGAAATACTTCGTCCTGGGCGCGCTGTCGTCCGGCATGATGCTGTACGGCATTTCGCTGATCTATGGGTTCACCGGCTCGGCCCAGTTCTCCACCATCGCGACCGTGACCCATGCGGGCGTTCCCGGCCTGGGCGTTATTTTCGGCATCGTCTTCCTGATCGCAGGTCTGGCCTTCAAGGTTTCGGCCGTGCCGTTCCATATGTGGACGCCCGATGTGTATGAAGGCGCGCCCACGCCGGTCACCGCCTACTTCGCCACCGCTGCCAAGGTGGCCGCACTGTGCCTGTTCCTGCGCGCCATCCTGACCCCGTTCCCCGACCTGATCCACCAGTGGCGCCAGATCATCGTCTTCATTTCGGTGCTATCGATGGCGCTGGGCGCGATCGCGGCGCTGGGCCAGAAGAACATCAAGCGCCTGATGGCCTACAGCTCCATCGGCCACATGGGCTATGCCCTGCTGGGCCTGGCGGCGGGCACCGCGCTCGGCGCCCGCGGCGTGCTGATCTATCTCGCCATCTATGTCTTCACCAATCTGGGCGTCTTTGCCGCCATCCAGGCGATGCAACGCAAAGGCAAGCCGGTGGAGAATATCTCCGACCTCGCCGGGCTGGCGCGCAATGACATCAAGCTCGCCAGCGTCTTTGCGCTCTTGTTCCTCAGCCTCGCAGGACTGCCACCGCTGGCCGGCTTCTTCGCCAAATTCTATGTCTTCCTCGCCGCCATCCAGGCCGGGCTGGTGATCCCGGCGGTGATCGGCGTGCTCGCCAGCGCCATAGGCCTGGTCTATTACCTGCGCCTGGTGAAGGTCATGTTCTTTGACGAGCCGGTGGACGCGTTCGATCCGGTCAGTGGCATGGGCTCGAAGGCCATCCTGGTGATCTCGTCTGTCGTGGCGCTGTTCTTCATCCTCGCGGCCTCGCCGGTGATCACCGCCGCGGATGCCGCTGCAAAAGCGCTGCTGCCTTGATCTCCTGGCCGCAAGGCTATTCCAAACAGGTTCACGCCGAACTGGATTCCACCAATGAAGAGGCGCGCCGTCTGGCTGAGGCCGGTGGTGCAGAGCACGGGCCGCTGTGGATCATGGCGGAGCGCCAAAGCGCAGGCCGTGGCCGCCGCGGCCGGCCCTGGCACTCTCCAGAAGGCAACCTTGCCGCCACCTTGTTGTTGCGCCCCGGCGCGAGCCAGGCCGTGACCGGGCAGCTTTCCTTTGCCGCTGCGCTGGCGGCGGCCGACATGGCCGCGCACTTTGCGCCCGATGCGGCGATCGCGGTGAAATGGCCCAATGACGTGCTGGCGGACGGCAAAAAGCTTGCGGGGATATTGCTGGAAGGCGGCAGCGGATGGCTCGCCATCGGCATTGGCGTCAATCTGGCCGCCCATCCCGAGGGCACCGAATTCCCCGCCACGTCGCTGGCGCAGCTGGGCATTGCAGTCCCGTCACAGCAAGAGGCGCTCACTGTCCTCGCCGCCCGCTTCGCTCACTGGTATGGTCTGTGGATGCAGGGCGGGTTTGAGAGTTTGCGCATGCAGTGGCTGGCCCGGGCGTTTGGCGTGGGCGCGCCCATCCGCGCGCGTCTTGCGCAGGAAACCCGCACCGGCGTGTTCGAAGGCATCGACGCCAATGGCGCGCTGCTGCTGAACGAGGGTGGCCAAGTGCGCGCCATCGCCGCCGGTGAGGTTTTCTTCTGATGCTGCTCGCCATCGACGCCGGCAACACCAACATCGTCTTTGCGCTCTATGAGGGCGACAAGATGCGCGCCCAGTGGCGCGCCGTGACCCAGGTCTCGCGCACCGCCGACGAATATGCGGTGTGGCTTTCCCAGCTTCTGGCGCTGGAGGGGCTGACCTTTGCCGATATCAAGTCTGCCATCATCGCCACGGTGGTGCCGGCGGTGTTGTTCGACCTGCGCCAGCTCTGCCGCAGTTATGTGAAGACCGAGCCTTTGCTGGTGGGCGACCCGGCGCTGGATATCGGGCCGCGGCCCAATGTCGACCGGCCCGAGACCGTGGGCGCCGACCGGCTGTGCAACACCGTGGCGGCGCATGACCGCTATCCGGGTGCGGTGATCGTGGTGGATTTCGGCACCGCCACCAATTTCGACATCGTGGCCAGCAATGGCGCCTTCGACGGCAGCGTGATCGCGCCGGGCGCCAATTTATCCATCGAAGCGCTGCACCAGGCCGCCGCCCTTCTGCCGCGGGTTGCCATTCACCGTGCCCAGAAGGTGATCGGCCGCGACACCATCTCTTCCATGCAATCGGGCGTCTATTGGGGTTATGTCGGGCTGATCGGCGGGCTGATCGAGCGCATCAAAAAAGAATATGGCCAGCCTATGACCGTGGTAGCGACCGGCGGGCTGGCGCATCTGTTCCGCCCCGATCTGCCGGCCATCGACCATATCGATTCCGATCTCACCATGCGCGGGCTGATGCTGATCCACGCCCGAAATCGCAAGAGCTGATGGCGCGCCCCCCCAAAGGCGACGAGCTGGTCTTCCTGCCCTTGGGCGGGTCGGGCGAGATCGGCATGAATTTCAACGCCTATGGTTTTGGCCCGGCCGACGACCGGCAATGGATCATCGTGGATTGCGGCGTGCTATTCGGGCGCGAGGGCCACACCCCGGGCGTGGACCTGATCATGCCCGATGTGCGCTTTCTGGCCGAACAGCGCGAGAACATCCTGGGCATCATCGCCACCCATGCCCATGAGGATCATATCGGCGCCATCGCGCCCTTGTGGCCGAGCCTGCGCTGTCCCATCTATGCCACGCCGTTCACCGCCCGGCTGATCACCGGCAAGCTGGATGAGGCGGGACTGGCCGGGAAGGTCAAGGTGAAAGAAGTGCCGGTGGGCGGCAGCCTGACCCTGGGGCCTTTCACCCTGGATTTCATCTCCATCACCCATTCCATCCTGGAGCCCAATCTGCTGGCCATCCGCACGCCGTTGGGCGTGGTGGCCCATACCGGCGACTGGAAGATCGATCCCGATCCGGTGCTGGGCGAAGAGACCGACACCGCGGCGCTGCAGAAGCTGGGCGACGAGGGCGTGCTGGCGCTGGTCTGCGATTCCACCAATGCGCTGGTGCCGGGCACTTCCGGGTCGGAAGCAAGCGTGCGCGATGTGCTGATTCCGCTGGTCGGCACCTTGAAGGGCCGAGTCGCGGTCACCGGCTTTGCCTCCAATGTGGCGCGGCTCGATACCGTGGCCCGCGCCGCCAAGGCCAACGGCCGCAAGATTGCGCTGGTCGGCCGCTCCATGCAGAAAATGGTCAGTGCGGCGCGCGAGACCGGCTATCTGAAAGATTTTCCGCCCATTCTGGACGAAACCGAGGCTGCCGAGCTTCAGCCGCACAAGGTGCTGTACATGTGCACCGGCAGCCAGGGCGAGCCGCGCGCGGCGCTGGCCCGCATCGCCGACAACAGCCACCCCCATGTGAGCTTAAGCGATGGCGACACGGTGATCTTTTCCAGCCGCGTCATTCCCGGCAACGAGCTCGCCATCTTCGAGATGCAGAACAAGCTGGCGGCGCGCGGCGTCGGGCTTCTGACGGTGGAAGACCATCACGTCCATGTTTCGGGGCATCCCTGCCGCGACGAGCTGGCCCAGATGTATCGCTGGATCCGCCCCAAGCTGGCGCTGCCGGTGCATGGCGAGATCCGCCATCAGATGTCCCATGCCAAGCTGGCGCGTGAGCTGCAGGTGCCGCAGGCCCTGGTGCCGGAGAACGGCCAGATGTTTCGCCTGGCGCCAGGCCGGCCCGAACTGATCGACGAGGTGCCGTCGGGGCGCATCTTCATGGATGGAAGGGTGCTGGTGGCGGAAGGCGAAGGGCTGGCCAAGGATCGCCGCGCCATGGCCTATGCCGGCCTCCTGGTGATCGCGCTGGTGGTGGATCACAAAGGCCGCATCGCAGCCCCGCCCACCGTCTTGGGCGAAGGCATGCCCGAGCCGGTGGAGGAAGCCGTGCTGAAGGCGGTGGAAGAGACGCTGGACAAGAACAAGCGCAGCGATCCCGATGATCTGGCCGAGAATGTGCGCCGCGCCGCCCGCCGCGCCGCCCATGATAGTTGGGGCAAGAAGCCCATAACGCGGGTATTGGTGTCTGAGCTATGAGAGTGTGTTCGCTGCCCTTCGCTTACGCTCAGGGCGTTCGTCGCACGAAATGGTCGTCGTGCTACGCTGTCGCTAGCGACGGACCATTTCGTCCGCTTCGTGGACCGCTCCTCAAGGTGAGCGAGCTGTGAAGATGACGATCTTCCTGCACTATGTCGTGCTGTTCAGCGCCTATGCCGTGCTGTGGTTTCTCTGCCTGTTCTGCCTGTTGCCGGTGGGGCTGGGTGCCGAGCGCGATCCCGATACCGGCGCGCCGCTCAATCCCATGCTGAAGAAGAAGGCCCTGATCGCCAGCGGCATCGCGGCGGTGCTGTGGATCGCTTTCTTCGCCACCATCCACTTCGGCTGGCTGGAGCTGTGAGCCGCGGCGCGCAACGCGCGTGAGCGGGTCCAGTGGACCTGCGAGAGCGGCGAACGCCGCGAGCCCAAGCGCGCGGCCCCAAACGAAAAGGCCGGAAGCAGCGCTTCCGGCCTTGTCAATTTCTCCCCGAACTTGGCCGTTCTAGCGCGGTCACGTTCTTTTATGGGTTGGTTGATATAGTGCTTTGCGGCTCGAGTCACGAAATATCCGGTCTTATTGCAATGCAGCATTTGGAATTTAATTTCGTGTGGCGCGGAACCAACGCCCTGGCAGTCACAATGCTGGTGTTGGCGCTCTCGCCTGCCTTTGCCGCCAAGCCGGATCCCATTCTGGACGGTGGTCCGACCGTACCCTGCGCCGCCGGTGTGGACTATTCAGGGGGGGCCGACGTCAACGGCAACGCCGTGGCGCCTGCCGATGTGGGCGCCCAGCATGTGCCGGTGCCGGGCACGGTGATGGTTCCTTTGCATGGCGGCGGCAATGGCCAGGACAGCGCCTATGCCGCCCTGGACGGCAAGAAGCTCGACGCCCTGGTCAATCCCAAGCCCTGCCACTGACAGATTAACCATCGGCCCGCTCGGCCCGCATTCCATGCTGGGCTGCTGCTAAAAACAAGACATGCGTGCCTTCCTTGCCGCCCTGATCCTGATGCTTGGCTGCGCCACGGCGCAGGCCCAAGGATTCAATCAATCTTGGCGCATCACCAAGGATCACTGGGACGCCTCCGACGAGGCGGGCTATGGCGCCTTCCTCGCCGCCCTGGGCGTTCCGGCTGTTCTTCGTCACAAAGCTGCCTGCGCGATCCCGCCAACCCGTATCGCGGCAGCGACGGCCGCTTTCTGGATATCGATGTGGATTGCGCCAAGCTGCCCTATCTGCTGCGCGCCTACTATGCCTGGAAGCATGGCCTGCCTTTTGCCTATGTCGACGGCGTGGCCGGCTCGCGTTTCGGTCATGCCTCCAACCGCGTCGTCAGCCGCGCCGGCATGATCGACCATGGCGGCTTCGACGCGCCATCGGCGATCCGCACCATGCTGGACAATGTCTATTCCGGCACCTTCCGCACCGATGCTGCCCATGACAGCGCCATTCCCGCCGATTTCTATTCCCCGGCACTTCAGCCGGGCAGCATCCGGCCCGGCACGGTGATCTATGACACCAACGCCCATGTCGGCATCGTCTATCGCGTCGATGCCTCGGGCCGGGTCTATTGCATGGACGCCCATCCCGACTTCACCATTTCGCGCAGCGTCTATGGCCCCCAGTTCGGCCAGAGCCCTGCCGCGCTGGGCGGCGGCCTGAAGAACTGGCGGCCGCTGCAGTTGCAAGGCGCGCGGCTGGAGAATGGCGCGCTGGTGGGCGGGCATTATGCGCTCGCGCGCAACAGCCAGATCGGCGATTTCTCACTGGTCCAGTATTTCGGCACCGAGCCCAGCAACAATGGCGTCCCCCGCTGGTCCTATAACGGCGCGCAGCTGGGCTATTACGAATATGCCCGGGTCGCCATCTCGGGCGGCAAAAGCGACTTCAATCCGGTCTATGAGCTTGAGGCCACCATGGGCACCCCGTGCAATGACCTGAACGACCGGGCCCAGGCGGTGAACCATGCGGTGGCCAACGGCATCTCGGCCAGGCTGCATCCGTCGGAAATCCCGGCCAACATCTACAATAGCGACGACAGTGAATGGGAAAGCTATGCCACGCCAGCGCGCGATGCGCGGCTGCGCGCAGCCTTCGTGGCGGTTCGTGGGGCGGATGATCGAGCTGTGGCTGAACCGAGATCCCCGGGTGGTCTATGACGGGCTCAATCTCCAACAGGATTTTCTGGCGGCCTATGACCGGCAAAGCCAGGCCCTGCACCATCACTTGGCTGTCCAGCGACAAGCGTCCGGTGCCGATGACGTTTGACGATATCTCCCACAGTCTCTTCGCCCTGAGCTTTGACCCTTACAATTGCATGGAACTGCGCTGTGGCCGGGATGGCTCCGGCTGCCCGGACCAGGCCGGCCAGCGCCGCTGGTACGGGATGGAAGAGCAGGCCCGCCATGTCACCGACCCCGACCGGGGTACAACCGCAGGTCTTCCGGACACGAACATTCGCGGCCTGATCGTCTCCATGCCGGCCCGCAGCCCCTGGGTGCAGCCCATGCCGGGGCTTCGGTCAGCGCTGCAGTGAGACTTGCGGCAATTTGAGCTTCATCCTTAAGGCGTCGGTAACAACTTGTGCCTAGCATTGTTCCAGACAGCACAAGGGGCAAACGATGCTGGAGGACAGCTGGAGTTTCTACGAAGAGCGCCTTCCCAAACGGCGCATCTTTCATCCCCGCAAGCGTTCTTTTGCGGGACCGTTTCTCACCATCACCGCCGCACTGGCGGTGATCATCATGGCGGTCAGCCACCTCTAATAGGCGCGGCCGATCAGGACTTCTTCCACGCCGGCGGCGCCTGTGAACAGGCAGGGCGCGAATTCCGCGGGCTGGTCCAGCGGCGCATTGCGGATGGTCAGCTTCAATCCCTTGAGCTTTTGATCCACCTTTTCCAGCTCGCCGCCGCTCGGCTTTGACCAAGACACGCGCAGCCAGCCTTTGAACTCGTCCTCATTGCCGGCGTAATAGTCTTCCACGCCCTGCCAGTCGGTGACGCCGGTCTTGATGTTGGCGTCCAGCCGCGCCTTGGCTTCGGCATAAAGCCCAGCCTGGATCTCGGCCAGAAGCTGCACCGCGCCCTCCAGAAAATCCTGCTTCGGCTTGGCGATGGACTTGACCTTGTCGCCGTCACGCAAGTCATCGCGCCGCATGTAGGTGATCTGGCCCGCGGCCGCATCGCGCGGCCCGATTTCGATGATGATGGGCGCGCCGCGGCGCACCCAGTTCCAGCGGTTTTCCGCCGACTTGATTTTCTTGGTGTCCAGAAAGGCGCGCACGGGCTGGCCGAACACCCGCTCGCGGTTCAGCATTGCCACCAGGTCTTCGCAATATTTCAAAACCTCGGCGTCTTCCGGCTTGTCGCGCAGCATCGGCACCACGACAATCTGTTTGGGCGCGATGGCCGGCGGCAGGCGCAAGCCGTCATCATCGCCATGGGTCATGATCACGCCCCCGATCAGGCGGGTGGAAACGCCCCAGCTGGTGGTGTTGCAGAGAGTGAGCGTGCCGGCTTCGTCCTGGAACTTGATGTTCTGGGCTTGCGCGAAATGCGTGCCCAGGAAATGGCTGGTGCCGGCCTGCAGCGCCTTGCCGTCCTGCATCATGGCTTCGATGGAATAGGTGTTCACCGCGCCGGGGAAACGTTCATTCTCCGGCTTCTCGCCCGCGATCACCGGCATGGCGAGCGTGTCTTCGGCAAAGGCGCGATAGACCTCCAGCATCTTCCTGGTTTCCTCGACCGCCTCGGCCTCACTGGCGTGGGCGGTATGGCCTTCCTGCCAGAGGAATTCGGTGGTGCGCAGGAACAGGCGCGGCCGCATTTCCCAGCGCACCACATTGGCCCACTGGTTGATCAAAAGCGGCAGGTCGCGGTGCGAGCGCACCCAGCGGGCGAAGGCGTCGCCGATGATGGTCTCGGAGGTGGGGCGCACCACCAGCGGCTCTTCCAGTTTCGCGTCCGGATCGGGCTGAAGCTTGCCGTCGATATTCTTCAGGCGATGGTGGGTGACCACCGCCATCTCCTTGGCGAAGCCTTCGACATGTTCGGCTTCCTTGGCAATGAAAGACAGCGGAATGAACATGGGGAAGTAGCAGTTCTCGTGGCCCGTCGCCTTGATGCGGCGGTCCAGCTCCTGCTGAATCTGCTCCCACACGCCATAGCCCCAGGGCTTGATCACCATGGCGCCGCGCACGGGGCTGGTCTCGGCCATGTCGGCGTCGCGCACCACCGCCTGGTACCAGTCGGCAAACCGGCTGCGGTCAATGTCGAGGGCGCGCTGCATGATTCAAGGCTCCGGGAAAGACGAGGGTTCTTAGCCGGTGGCGCGGGGCCTGAACAGGAGGTAGGTCGCCACGCCCGTCAGGCCAAACCCGGCCATCAGCCCGGTCAGCGGCACCGGCGTTAAGGGGGTGGGGAAGGCGCCCATCAGGGCCGAGGCCAAGGTGCCGCCGCCATAAAGCAAAATTCCGATCAGGGCCGAGGCCATGCCGGCGGCATGACCGAAATGGTGCATGGCCAGGCCCGAGCCGGTGGCGTTGATCGACCCGATCATGGCGCAATAGACAAAGGTAAAGGGCAGAAGCCCCAACAACCCGCCCCAGCCCAGCCAGCCGAAGGCAAGCGCCAGCACGCCGGCGGTGGCGTTGGCCGCAAGACAGGCAAAGAACAAAGGCTCGCCCGGATGGTTCTTCAGCCATCGCGCGGCACCCTGGCTGAAGCCAACCAGGCCGATGCCGTTCAGCACAAAAGTGAAGCCGAAATATTCCGGACGGACGCGGAAAATGTCTTCCACCACATGCGGCCAGCCGGTGAGGAAGGCATAGAGCCCGCCGCCGGTCAGGGTCGCAGGGATCACAAAGCGGAAGAAGCGGCGGTCGCGCGCGATCGCCCAATAGTCCGCCATCACATGCAAGGGATGTAGCCTTCTGTCAGAACCGGGATGGCTTTCCGGCAGCATCTTCCACACCACGCCCACGGTCAGCAGCGCGGCTGCGCCCTGCAGCCAGAACAGGCTGCGCCAGCCGGTCAAGGGCAGCAGCCAGCCGCCGACGAAGGGCGCGAACAAGGGCGATACCGACAGGATCATCAGCATCTGGGCGAAGATGCGCGAGGCCTCGTGCGGCGGAAACAGGTCGCGCACACAGGCGCGCGCCAGCACGGTGCCGGCGCAACCACCCACCGCTTCGACAAAGCGCGCAATGTTGAGCGTGATGGGGCCCTGCGAAAGTGCGCAGGCGGTGGCGCCGGCGACATAGAGCAAAAGACCGATCAGGATCGGCCAGCGCCGCCCGAAGCGGTCCGAGAGCGGACCGACCATTGCCTGGCCCAGGCATAACCCCAAGAAAAAGGTCGCCAGCGATTGTTCGATCACCGAGATGGGCGCGTGGAAGTCGCTGGCGATGGTGGGCAGCGCCGGCAGATAAAGGTCGATGCCGATAGGGGTAAAGACGGTGAGAACCCCGAACAGGGCGATCAGCTCAAGCCGTTCCGCACGGGTGAAGGAATCGCTGGGGGCGGGGGCCATGACAGGGGTATGGGGCGGGTCGTTCCCCGGTGCAAGGGTTAGTGATAGACGGATTTGCGCAACGCCCTTACGTTGGCCGCATGCCAGAATCGACCCCCGGAAAGACGGGCATTTTCGCGCCCTTTGAGTGGATGATCGCCGCCCGCTACCTGCGCGCCAAGCGTCAGGAAAGCTTCATTTCGGTGATCTCGCTGTTCTCGCTGATCGGCATCGCGCTGGGGGTGGCGACCCTGATCATCGTGATGAGTGTGATGAACGGTTTTCGGATGGAGCTGCTCAAGTCCATCCTGGGCCTGTCGGGCCATGTCACCATCCAGTCGGACGTGGGCTATCTTTCCCATTATGACGCAGTCACCAGCCGCATTTTGAAAGTGCCGGGCGTGGTGCGCGCCACCCCCATCGTGGACGGCAACCTGATGGCCAGCCAGAACGGCGCCAATGAGGGCGCGAAGGTGCAGGGCATCCGCCGCGAGGATTTGGCCAGGATCACCGAACTGGACGGCAAGCTGCGTGACGGGGCGGTACAAAATTTCCAGGGCGACGATGCCGTGATCGTGGGCTCAGGCCTGGCCGCCAAGCTGGGCCTGCATGTCGGCGGCGAGATCACCCTGGTCGCGGCCCAGGGCGATGTCACCCCGTTCGGCACCACGCCCAGGATCAAGACCTATCACATCATCAGCTTCTTCCATGTGGGCAACACGATCTACGACAGCTATTACATCTTCATGCCGCTGGACGAGGCCCAGGCCTTTTTCAACATGGGCGATACCGTAAGCGGCGTCGAGGTGATGCTGACCGATCCGGAGTCCGACATGAAGCTTATGCCCGCGCTGATGCAGGCGGCCGGGCCGCTGTCCCATGCGGTGCCCTGGCAGGATCTCAACAGCGCCTTTTTCGAGGCCATCCAGGTCGAAAGCAATGTGATGTTCCTGATCCTGTCGCTGATCATCCTGGTGGCTGCGCTCAACATCATCTCCGGCCTGATCATGCTGGTGAAGGACAAGTCGCCCGACATCGCCATCCTGCGCACCATGGGGGCGACGCAAGGCGCGGTGATGCGCATTTTCTTCATCGCCGGCGCCTCGATCGGCGTGGCGGGCACCATCATCGGCTTCGCCATCGGCGTGCTGTTCTGCGCCTATATCGAGAACATCCATCAGTTCCTCAACAGGCTGACCGGCAGGACGCTGTTCGATCCCACCGTCTATTTCCTGTCGCGCATGCCCGCCCAGATGGATCCGGGTCAGGTCACGGCGGTGGTGGTGATGGCGCTGGTGCTGACCTTCCTGGCGACCTTGTACCCGTCATGGCGGGCGGCGCGGCTCGATCCGGTCGAGGCGCTGCGCTATGGCTGAGGTGCTGAAGCTTGAGAACATCACCCGCCGCTACAAGGAGGGTGAAGGCCAGCTGGAGGTGTTCAGCGGCCTGGATCTGTCACTCAAGGCCGGCGAGATCGTTGCCCTGGTGGGGCAGAGCGGGGCGGGCAAGTCGTCGTTGCTGCATATCGCGGGCCTCTTGGAAGCGCCCACCAGCGGGGAGATATTCATCCAAGGCGCCGCCACGTCCGGGCTTGGCGACGGCGCGCGCACCGGCATCCGCCGGGGCACCATCGGTTTTGTCTATCAGGCCCATCACCTGCTGCCGGAATTCGACGCACTGGAGAATGTGGTCCTGCCACAGATGATCGCGGGCAAAAGCCGTACTGAGGCGGCGAAGGAAGCCACGCGCCTGCTGGAGCTGATGGGGTTGGGCCAGCGGCTGACCCACCGGCCCTCGCAGCTTTCCGGCGGTGAGCAGCAGCGTGTCGCCATCGCGCGCGCGCTGGCCAACAGTCCGCGCATTCTTCTGGCGGATGAGCCCACCGGCAATCTGGACCCGCGCACCGCGGGCGGGGTGTTCGATGCCTTGATCGCGGTCACCCGGTCGGAAGGTTTGGCGGCGCTGATCGCCACCCACAATTTCGAGCTGGCGTCGCGGATGGACAGGGCGTTGCTCCTACACCAGGGCAAGCTTATCGAAGGCACGCAGTTGCCCCGTTAGCGCGACGCATTTGTTTAATGGCGGCTCCGCCGCCGGGGTGTTTAAGGGCGGCTCCGCCGCCGGGGCGCATGGACCGCGCGCTCTTGCTGCATCAAGGCAAACTGATCGAAGGCACGCAAGTAGGCCGCGCCCCGTAAGGCGCGGCCCAAGCGGTGAAATCAGGCGAGGTAGGCTTCCAGCTTGTCCAAGGTACCGGTCCAGCCGGCGTGGTGGCTGTCGCGGCGCTCCGCCAGGGCGAAATTCTCGTGCCGCAGCAAAAGCTCCGTGCCCGTGCCGCTGGGCCTGAAGGAAAGCGTGAGCAGCGTGTCCTGTTCTTCATGCTCCCATTTCCAGGTCATCACCAGCTTGGAGGGCCGCACGATTTCCCGGTAAGTCCCGCCGATCACAAGCTCGCCCCTGCCGGGCGCATGCATGACGATGCGGTAGCGGCCGCCCACCCGGGGCTCCAGCTGGACGACCTCGCCATGCATGCCCGGCGGGCCGGCCCATTCGCCCCAGCTTTTATCAAGCCAGGCATCGAACACCGCTTCGGGCGGAGCATCGAAATGCCGGCGGATCTCCAGCAGCAGGGGAGACAGAACTTCGGCGGTCATGGCGTTTCTCCTTTGACATAGCGGGCGAGTTTGTTGAGGGCGGAGTTCCAGCCCTTGCCATGGCCTTCGCGATCCTCAGGCGTGGGCAGGCCTTCATGGGTGAGCGTCAGCTCGGTGCCGCCGGCCACGGATTTGAACGTCAGCCGCACCGTGGTGCTGCCGCCGGAAAGGGCCCAGCCCCAGGTGAAGACAAGTGTGCGGGGCCGGTCCACGGTCTGAAACACGCCCTCGACCGGAATTTCGCGGCCGTCGGTCAGGTGCATCAGGATGCGGTAACGGCCGCCCACCTTCGGCTCCAGCACCGGCACATCGCACTGGCAGCCCTCGGGCCCGATCCAGGCCTGCCATTGCTCGCGCTCGAACCAGGCATCGAATACATCTTCGGGCGCTGCTTCGAAGACGCGGCGGATTTGAAGGACAGGACTGAGGGTGGTGGTGCTCATTTTTTCTCCGGGGCTTTCTTGAGGTGGGCATCGAGGCGGTCGAACGCGCCGGTCCAGAAGGCGCGGTAGTGATCGAGCCATTCCTGCGCGCTCTTGAGCCCCTGGGGGTTGAGGCTCATCACGAACTGCTGGCCGCGCCGGGTGCGGGCGACCAGTTGGGCTTCCTCCAGCACTTTGAGGTGCCGGGAGATGGCGGGGCCGGAGATAGGGAAGGGTTCGGCGATTTCGCCGACCGTGGCTTCGCCCAGCGCCAGCCGGGCCAGGATGGCGCGGCGGGTGGGATCGGCGAGAGCGGCATAGGCGGTGTCCAGATTCATAACTAGTAAGTTAAATAACGAATCAGTTAAATACAAGAGGGCGGTCCGAGAAAAACATGATCCCGTTTTGTTCTTGTTTTCGCTGTGGAACGAAGATAGAACATATCCACAAGCGAGGGAGATCGTGGTCATGTGGATCAAGGATGCGGCGGCGGGCGCGGGACTTATTCTTTTCATGGTGTCGGCCTTTGTGCTGGCCAGCGGCGCCCACGCGGTGCTGCACCACATCGCCATCTGATCGCTGTGGATAGGGGGCCTCAAAGCCTCCATATCGGGATCAGGCGCGCGATACTGCGTTCCTGACTCTCCTCGGAACTTCAGCCATGGCGTCGTTCGTCCATCTGCGCGTCAAGAGCGCCTATTCGCTGCTGGAAGGCGCGGTACGTCCCAAGGAGCTGGCCGATCTGGCGCGCTATGCCGCGACCCCGGCGGTGGCCGTCACCGACACCAACAATCTGTTCGGGGTCTATGAGATCTCCGACACCCTGGCCAAGGCGGGCATCCAGCCCATCGTGGGGGCGCTGCTGTCGGTGGAATTCGCAGCCCGAAGCCCACACAACACCGGCACGCGCAAGAAGCCGCCGCATGTGGCGCTGTTGGTCCAAAATGAGGCCGGCTACCTGAACTTGATCAAGCTTTTGTCGGCCGCCTATCTGGATGTGGAAGCCGGCGACTGGGCGCATGTGAAAGCCGAGAAGCTGTTCGCCCATGCGCAGGGCCTGATCCTTCTGACCGGCGGGCCGGGCGGGGTGGTCAACCAGCTTCTGCTCGATGGTCAGCGCGAACAGGCGGACGCGGCGCTGGACCAGCTGGCGAAAGCTTTCCCCGATCGCCTCTATGTCGAACTGCAGCGTCACAACCTGCCCGAGGAACGGGCCTGCGAGGATGGGTTGCTGGACATGGCCTATGCCAAAGCCCTGCCGCTGGTCGCCACCAATGATGTGCATTTCGGCCTGGCCAGCATGTATGAGGCCCATGACGCGTTGCTGTGCATTGCCGATGGCGCGTTCGTTTCCCAGGACGACCGGCGCCGGCTGACCCGCGAGCATCGCTTCAAGACCGCGGCCGAGATGCAGGCCCAATTCGCCGACCTGCCCGAGGCGATCGAAAATACCGTGGAGATCGCGCGCCGCTGCGCCTTCAGGCCGGTCAAGCGCAAGCCGATCCTGCCGGTCTTTGTGCCGGAGTCAGGCAAGACCGCCGAACAGGAATTAAAGGCGCAGGCCGAAGAAGGGCTGGACCGGCGGCTGAAGGGTGCGCCGCTGGCCGCCGAGCGCAAGGTCTATGACGAGCGGCTGGACTATGAGCTCTCCATCATCAACCGGATGGGGTTTCCCGGCTACTTCCTGATCGTGTCGGACTTCATGAAGTGGACGCGCGGACAGTGCATTCCGGTGGGCGTGCGCGGTTCGGGTGCGTCTTCGCTGGTGGCCTGGGCGCTGGACATCACCAATCTCGATCCCTTGCGCTTCGGCCTGTTCTTCGAGCGGTTCCTCAATCCGGAACGCCTGTCCATGCCGGACTTCGATATCGACTTTTGCCAGGAACGGCGCGACGAGGTCGTGCGCTATGTGCGGGGCAAGTATGGCCATGACCGGGTGGCGCAGATCATGGCGCTGGGTTCGCTTCAGGCGCGCGCGGCGGTGCGCGATGCGGGCCGCGTCCTGCAGATGCCGCTGGGCCTGGTGGACCGTATCGCCAAGCTGATCCCCAATCCGCCGGGCAAGAGCATTTCGCTGAGGGAAGCGTTGGAAAGTGAGCCGCGCCTGCAGCAGATCGCCGAGCAGGAGCCCATCGCCCAGCGCCTGTTCGAGATCACCGAAAAGATCGAAGGCCTGTATCGCCATGCTTCGACCCATCCGGCCGGCGTGGTGATCGGCGACCGGCCGCTGGACGAGCTTTTGCCGCTCTACCGCGATCCGCGCTCCGACATGCCGGTGACGCAGTTCGACTATGAGGATGCGGAAAAAGCCGGCCTGGTGAAGTTCGACTTTCTGGGCCTGAAGACGCTCACCGTCATCGCCAAGGCGGAAGCGCTGCTGAAAAAGCGCGGCATTGCCTTGCGCACTCAGACCATTGATTTCGACGATATCGGCACCTTCGAGATGCTGTCCCATGGCGACAGCGTCGGCGTGTTCCAGATGGAAGGCGCGGGCATGCGCGATCTGCTGCGCAAGATGAAGCCCAACCATATCAACGACCTTGTGGCGCTGGTGGCGCTGTATCGCCCGGGCCCGATGGATTCCATTCCGACCTATATCGCGCGCAAGAACGGCAAGGAGAAGGTGGAATATCTCCATCCGGTGCTGGAGCCGATCCTGAACGAAACCTATGGCGTGATGACCTATCAGGACGACGTCATGCGCATTGCCCGGGAACTGGCCGGCTACACCATGGGCGAGGCCGACATCCTGCGCCGCGCCATGGGTAAGAAGATCCCGGCCGAGATGATCCCGCAGCGGGAAAAATTCATGAAAGGCGCGGCGGAGCGCGGCATCGCCAGGGACACCGCCGAGACTATCTTCGAGCAGGCGGAAAAATTCGCCGGCTATGGCTTCAACAAGGGTCATGCCGCGGCTTACGCCCAGGTCGCCTATCAGACCGCATTTCTGAAGGCGAATTATCCGGTCGAATTCCTGGCCGCCTCGATGACCCTGGATATCGGCAATACCGACCGGCTCAACATCTTCCGCCAGGAGGCCCAGCGGCTGGGCGTGAAGGTGGCGCCGCCCGACATCAACCGCAGCGAAGCGGTGTTTGCCTGCGATGCGCAGGCCAACACGGTGTTTTATGCGCTGGCGGCGGTGAAGGGCGTGGGCCGCCAGGCGATGGACCATGTGGTGGAGGTGCGCGAGGCCGCAGGCCCGTTCAAATCGCTGTCGGATTTCGCCCGGAGGGTGGACCCGCGGCTGGTCAACAAGCGCGCCTTTGAAAATCTGGTCCGCGCCGGAGCTTTCGACAGCCTCAATCCCAATCGCCGCCAGATCGTGGAAAATTCCGACCGCATCCTGGGTGGGGCGCAGGCCGCCCAGCGCGAGCGCGAGAGCGGGCAGGTGTCGCTGTTTGGCGGCGGCAGTGTGCCGGCGGAGGAATTGCGGCTCTCCGCCATGCCGGACTGGCCGGTGCACGAACGGCTGGGCGAGGAATTTTCCGCCATGGGCTTTTATCTGTCCGGCCATCCGCTGGATGCCTATGGCCCGGCGCTCAAGCGGCTGGGCGCTTCGACCTATGCCGCCTTGCAGGAAGACCGCCGCCGTGGCGGCTTCAAGGCCAAGATCGCCGGCACCCTGATCAAGAAAAGCGAACGGCGGGGCCGGAGCGAGCAGATGTATGCCTTCGTTTCCTTCTCCGATCCCACCGGCATGTTCGAGATCATGCTGTTTCCCGAAGTGCTGGCAGTCTGCCGTCCGCTGCTGGAAGCCGGCAAGTCGCTGTTGATCAACGCCAGCGCCGAATGGGACGGCGACGATCTCAAGCTGCGCGCGGCCAATATTCTGGATCTGGATCAGGCCGCGCAGCAGGCGGGTGAGGGCATGGTGATCCGGCTGTTGGATGCCTCTTCGCTTGGTCCGCTTTCGGCCGAGCTCAGCCAGTCCGGCAAGGGGTTGGTCAATATCGTGGTGCCAGGTAGCGCGGGCGAAGAGGTCGAGATCGAACTCAAGAAACGTATCGCGGTGAACGCAACGCTACGTTCCCGCATCGCCGCGCTGCCGGGGGTGATGTCGGTAGAAGCGGTTTAGCTTCAACTTGTCATTCCCGCACAAGCGGGAATCCATTTCACCGTCCCGCGTCCAGTCTGGCGATGGATGCCCGCTTGCGCGGGCATGACAATCATAATTTCCTGATCGCGCCTTCGAGACGGCCAAGGGCTTCGGCCAGGCGCTTGGTGTCCTGGGCAAAGCAGATGCGGACATAAGAATCGTCGCGCCCGTCGCCCAGGCTGAAGGCCCAGCCTGGCGAAACGCCGACATGATCGTTGCGCACCATGTTCTGGCAAAAGCCCAGACTATCCTTCAGCCCGTCGACATGCAGGAAGCCGTAAAAGGCGCCATCAGGCCGCATCCAGCGCACCCGGTTCTGGCGGCCGATCCAGTCGTCCACCACATCGCGGCCCTTGCGGCAGTAATCCAGCAACCGTCCGCGAAAGGCGTCGCCTTCCGGCGACAGCGCGGCCAGCGCGCCATATTGCGCGAAATGGGTGGCGCCGGTGTTGTTGCACTGGGCCATGGCGGCGGCGGCGGGCTCCACGCTTTTGGGATGCACCAGCCAGCCGATGCGCCAGCCCGTCATCGCCCACGGCTTGGAAAAGGAATTGATGGCGAAGACCGCGTCTTCGTCGTCGGCGATGGAAAGGAACGACGGGGCGTGGCTCGCGCCGTCATAGATCAGGGTGCCATAGACTTCATCGGCCAGAATGGCGATGCCGCGCTTGCGGCAGAATTCCAGAATGGTCTTCTGTTCCTCGGCAGTCAGCATCCAGCCGGTGGGATTGCCGGGCGAGGCGAGGAAAATGGCCTTGGTGCGCCCGTCGCAGGCGTCGAACAGCTTGTCCAGATCCAGATGCCAGCGGCCGGTTTTCCAGTCTTCGTCGAGCCGCACCAGCCGCGGCTCGGCGCCCACCACCTTGGTGGCCTGGAAGATGTTGGGCCAGATCGGCGAAACGATGATCACGTTGTCGCCGGTCTCGCACACCATCTGCAGCGCGGTCACCACCGCCAGCATGGCGCCGCCCGGAATGGTGATGCGCTCGACCGCGATGTCGGCCTTTGCCGTGCGCTTGTGGAAATCGCGGATCGCTTCGCGCAACGGCAGGATGCCGCGCGCGTTGGTGTAAAAGGTCTTGCCGTCTTCCAGCGCCTTCACCGCGGCCTGGCGGATGAAAGGCGGGGTTACCAGGTCGGTCTCGCCGAACCACAGCGGCAGCACGTCCGGATTGCCCAGCCCCAGCGCGGTCACCTTGGTGATGCCGCTGGGCTCCAGGGTGCGAATTGTCTGGCGGATGGGGCTTTTACGGGTGGAATCGGTCATGGGCAGCGTCTCTAGCATGGCTTTTCTGCTGATGGGTAAAACCGGGCCCCAAAGCGGTTCTTGGTGCTTTTGGGCCGCTTTTGGGTGCCTTTTTCAGCAAAAGCCGGCTCAAAACCCCTTGTCAGTAAGGGGTTAGGTCCGTATAAGCCCCGCCATCTCGCATGCGCGGGTGGCTTTCGGCGGGTATTCCGCTGTCGCCGTCCGGTGTCTCCTCAAGGGGATAACCCGCGCATCTGGCTAACCGGTAAAGGAGACTGAACAATGGCTTTGCCAGAATTTTCCATGCGCCAGCTTCTCGAGTCGGGCGCCCATTTCGGCCACCGCCAGCAGCGCTGGAACCCGAAGATGGCGCCCTTCATCTACGGCCAGCGCAACGACATTCATATTCTCGACCTCACCCAGACCGTGCCGCTGCTGCACCGCGCGCTCGTGACCTTGCGTGAAACCGCCGCCAGCGGCGGGCGCATCCTGTTCGTGGGCACCAAGCGCCAGGCGTCCGAGCCGATTGCCGCCGCCGCCAAGCGCTGCGCCCAGTATTACGTCAATCATCGCTGGCTGGGTGGCACGCTCACCAACTGGCAGACCATCAGCCATTCGATCCGCCGCCTGCGCTCGATCGAAGAGACCCTGACCACCGCCGAACAGTCGGGCCTGACCAAGAAGGAACTGCTCGGTCTGCTGCGTGAGCAGGACAAGCTGGAACGTTCGCTGGGCGGCATCAAGGAAATGGGCGGCGTGCCCAACCTGCTGTTCGTGATCGACACCAACAAGGAAGCCATCGCCATCGCCGAAGCCAAGAAGCTGGGCATTCCGGTCATGGCCGTGCTGGATTCCAACAGCGATCCGGACGGCATTGCCTTCCCGATCCCGGGCAATGACGACGCCGCTCGCGCCATCGCGCTCTATTGCGATCTGGCCGCCCGCGCGGTGATCGACGGCCTGGGTCAGGGTCAGACCGATGCCGGCATGGACCTGGGTGCGGCCGAACAGATCGAAGACGCCGCTCCCGCCGCCGAGCCCGCCACGGCCTGAGTTTTACACGATTGCCGCCTGAGCGCGCTCTGATAGGGGCGCGTGAAGGCACAGATGGAGACTGACATGGCCAACATCACCGCAACCATGGTGAAGGACCTGCGCGACAAGACCGGCGCGGGCATGATGGACTGCAAGAACGCGCTGAACGAGACCGGCGGCGACATGGAAGCCGCCATCGACTGGCTGCGCAAGAAGGGTATCTCCAAGGCCGCCAAGAAGGCCGGCCGCGCCGCCGCCGAAGGTCTGGTCGGCGTCGCCGTCGATGCGGGCACCGGCGTGCTCCTGGAAGTGAATGCCGAAACCGACTTCGTCGCCAAGAATGATGAGTTCAAGGCTTTCGTGAAGGACGCCTCCAGGCTGGCGCTGAAGGAAGGCGGCAATCTGGAAAAGCTGCTGGCGTCGCCGATGGGCTCCTCCAGCGTGCAGCAGACCCTGACCGAACTGGTCGCCAAGATCGGCGAAAACATGAGCGTGCGCCGCGCCGCGGCGCTGAGCGTCAATCCGGGCGTGGTCGCGGCTTATGTGCATAACGCGTCGTCGCCTGAGCTGGGCAATATCGGTGTGCTGGTGGGTCTCAAGTCCACCGCCGACAAGGAAAAGCTGTCGGCCCTGGCCAAGAAGCTCGCCATGCATGTCGCCGCCGCCGCGCCGCTGGCGCTGACCCGCGAGCATCTCGACAAGGCGGTGGTCGAGCGCGAGTACAATATCCAGAAAGACATCGCGCTGCAGTCCGGCAAGCCGGAAGCGGTGGTCGAGAAGATGATGGAAGGCCGCATGCGCAAGTACTACGAGGAAGTGGTGCTGATGCAGCAGATCTACATGCTCGACGGCGAGACACCGATCGCCAAGCTGATCGAGAAGGAGTCCAAGGATTTGGGCGCCCCGGTGGAGATCGAAGGCTTTGTCCGCTTCAAGGTGGGCGAGGGCATCGAGAAGGCCGAAGCCGACTTCGCCGACGAAGTCGCCCAGATGGCGGGCACCCGCTAGACCGAAAAAGGGAACTGCTTATGCCCACAGCGCCGAAATACCGCCGGATACTGCTCAAGGTCTCCGGCGAGGCGTTGATGGGCAAGGGCCAGTTCGGCGTCGATATCGATGTCATCGACCGTATCGCCCGCGATGTGAAGGAAGCCCATCAAGCCGGCAGCGAAATCTGCATGGTAGTGGGCGGCGGCAATATCTTCCGCGGCCTGGCCGGTTCGGCGCAGGGCATCGACCGTTCCACCGCCGACTATATGGGCATGCTGGCCACGGTGATGAATGCGCTGGCGCTGCAGGCCGGCCTGGAACGGGTGGGGCTTCCCAGCCGCGTCCAGTCGGCCATCGCCATGAACAATGTCTGCGAGCCTTACATTCGCCGCCGTGCCATCCGCCATATGGAAAAGGGCCGGGTGGTGGTGTTCGCGGCCGGCACGGGCAACCCCTTCTTCACCACCGATACGGCGGCCGCACTTCGGGCGGCGGAAATGTCCTGCGACGCCATGCTGAAGGCGACCCAGGTGGACGGCGTGTACTCGGCCGATCCCAAGAAGGTTCCCGACGCCAAGCGTTACGATTCTTTAAGCTACCACGAGGTGTTAGCCCAGAATCTGCAGGTGATGGACGCCGCGGCGATCTCGTTGTCCCGGGAAAACCGCATCCCGATCCTGGTGTTTTCGCTGGCCGACCCGGGCGAACTGGCCAAGGTCCTGCGGGGCGAGGGCCGGGCAACCATTATCGAAGAAAAGTGAAGCCGAGCCCGGGGTTTAGGGTAATCTGCCGCCGGGGACTGGAGCGACTGATATGGCCGAGGCCTATAGCAAGGATGAGTTGGACCGCCGCATGAATGGCGCGGTCGCCACCCTAAGGAGCGAACTGGCCGGTTTGCGCACCGGCCGCGCCAGCGCCGCCCTGCTGGATCCGGTCAAGGTCGAGGCCTATGGCAATTCCGTGCCGATCAACCAGGTGGGCAGCATCGCCACACCCGAAGCGCGCATGATCACGGTGCAGGTGTGGGACAAGGGCCTGGCCAAGGCGGTGGACAAGGCAATTCGCGATGCGGGTCTGGGCCTCAACCCGCAGATGGATGGGCAGCTTTTGCGCATTCCCTTGCCCGAACTGAACCAGGAACGGCGCAAGGAGCTTTCCAAGCTTGCCGCCAAATATGCCGAGGCCGCGCGCGTGGCCGTGCGCAATGTGCGCCGCGATGGCATGGACCTGCTCAAGAAGCTCGAAAAGGACGGCAAGATCGGCCAGGACGACCATCACACCAAGGGCGATGAGCTGCAGAAGCTGACTGACGCCCATGTCAAGGACATCGACACCGCGCTCCATACCAAGGAGCAGGAAATCATGCAGGTCTGATGAGCCAAGGAGGATGACGAAGCCCGACGCCACGCCCCATCTGCCCAAGCATGTCGCCATCATCATGGACGGCAATGGCCGCTGGGCGAAGAAGCGCCATCTGCCGCGCGAGGCCGGCCACTATGCCGGCATGAAGGCGGTGCGCGAGACGGTCAGGGCGGGCTGCGACATCGGGCTGGAAAACCTCACGTTGTTCGCCTTCTCGAGCGAGAACTGGAAGCGGCCCAAGACGGAAGTGGGCGCCTTGATGGGGCTGTTTCGCACTTATTTCCGCAGCGACATGGACGAACTGGTCGAGCGTAATGTCCGTATGCGGATCATTGGCCATCGCGGCCGGGTGGCCTCCGACATCCAGCAGATGATCCAGGATTCCGAGAGCCGCACCGCCAAGAATACCGGCATGAACCTGACCTTCGCCTTCGATTATGGCGGCCAGGAAGAGATCGCCGCCGCCGCCCAGGAACTGGCGCGCGCCGCCAAGGATGGACGGCTTGATCCCGAAACCATCACACCGGAGCTGTTTGCCACAAGGCTGTTCACCAGCGCCTTGCCCGCGCCCGATCTGGTGATCCGCACCAGCGGCGAGCACCGGCTTTCCAACTTCCTGCTGTGGCAATCGGCCTATGCGGAGCTTCTGTTCCTGGACACGCTGTGGCCGGATTTCAACCGCGCGGCACTGACCGCGGCGATGGAGAAATTCTCCGGACGGGCGCGCCGTTTCGGGGCGCTGGATTCCGAGGCCGTGGCGTGAGCATGAGCCAGCCGCATCCGACTCATGCGCTTCGCTCCGGCAGCGAGGCATTCCTGCGCGTGCTGTTTGGCGTGTTCCTGGCGGTGATCGCCATCGCGCTGGTTTTCTACAATCCCCATCTCTACGCCGCCGTGACCGTGCTGATGGCGCTGTTCGCCAGCCGCGAATGGCACCGTATGGTGCGCTCGCCCGCCCAGCGCGAGGCAGCCGACCTTCAGCCCATCCATGTCCAGACCGCGGTCAGCGTGGGCGCAATCGCGCTCGCGGTAGCGGCGCTGGTGCTGCATCAGGTGCTGGCCGCCTTCGTGCTCTTGGCGGTGGGCGCGGTGGCTGCGTATTTTCTGGCCCGCCAGCGTGACGACCATCCGCTCTGGCATGCGGGTGGGGTGATCTATATCGGCCTGCCGTCGCTGGCGCTGGTTGGCTTGCGCGTGTATCCGCCGCAGGGCGCGCTGATGGTGCTGGGCCTGTTCCTGATCGTCTGGGCCACCGATACCGGCGCACTGGTGTTCGGCAAGCTGATCGGCGGCAAAAAGATCGCGCCGCGTCTTTCCCCCGGCAAGACCTGGGCCGGCACTATCGGCGGCAGCGTCACCGCCGCCGCCGTGTTCGGTCTCTATATCGCTTTCTTCGGTTTCAATATCTGGCTCGCCATGATGTTCGCTTTTGTTTTCAGTTTCGCCGCCCATGGCGGGGACCTGTTTGAATCCCTGGTCAAGCGCCGCTTCGGCTACAAGGACTCCGGCGGTTTGATCCCCGGCCACGGTGGCGTGCTGGACCGCATGGATTCCATGTTCGCCTGCAGTGTCGTGCTGGCGATCCTGATCTTCGGGCTGCATCTGAACCCGCTGTTCGGGGGCCACGCGTGAAGCCCATCGCAGCAACCCGCATTTTCGACGAACTGCCGCCGATGGGCGATGTTCTGGCGCGCAAGGTCACCGTGCTGGGCTCGACCGGTTCCATCGGCGTCAACACGCTGGATGTGATCGCCAATGTGCGCAAAATCCACGGGGACCGGGCGTTGCCCATCACCGCGCTGACCGCGGGCAACAATGTGAAGGTTCTGATCGAGCAGGCGCTGGCGATGAAGCCCGCGTTGGCGGTGATCGCCGATGAAACACAGTTCGCGGAATTGAAAACCGCCCTGGCCGGCAGTGGCATCGCGGTCGCGGCCGGCCGGCAGGCGGTGATCGACGCGGCCGCACGGCCGTCCGATTTCGTGATGGTCGCCATCATGGGGGCGGCGGCGATCGAGCCGGCGCTGGCCGCCATCGATCGCGGCGTAGTGGTGGCGCTGGCCAACAAGGAATGTGTGGTGGCGGCGGGCGAGGTGTTCCGCGCGGCAAAAGAAAAATCCGGCGCCCAGGTCTTGCCGGTCGACAGCGAGCACAATGCCATCTTCCAGGTGCTGGGTTCGGGCGATGCGTCCGAAGCCGATCTGGTGACCATCACCGCCAGCGGTGGCCCGTTCCGCGAATGGAGCCTGGAGCGGATGCGCGGCGCCACGGTGGAAGAGGCGGTCGCCCATCCCAACTGGGCGATGGGCCGCAAGATCTCGCTCGATTCGGCCACCCTGATGAACAAGGGGCTGGAGCTGATCGAGGCGCATTTCCTGTTTGCGCTGCCGCCGGAAAAACTCGCGGTGGTGGTGCATCCTCAGTCCATTGTGCATTGCCTGGTGTCCTATGAAGACGGCACCACCATGGCGCATCTGTCGGCGCCCGACATGCGCACGCCCATCGCCCATGCCTTGGGCTGGCCGCGCCGAATCCCATCTCCGTCGCGCCGGCTTGATCTGGCGGCACTTGGCCAGCTGGTGTTCCAGCCGCCGGCACATGACCGTTTCCCGGCGCTCAACCTTGCCATCGGCTCGATGCGTTCGGGCGGGCTGGCGCCGACCGTGCTCAACGCCGCCAACGAGATCGCGGTGCAGGCTTTCCTGGAACGCCGCATCGGCTTCCTCGACATTTCGCGCGTGGTCGCCTCGGCGCTGGACCAGGATTTCGGCTCCAACGGCATCGCCAACGATCTGGAAAGTGTTCTGGGCACCGACGCGCGGGCGCGGGTGGTGGCCGAGGAAATCTGTCAACGGGTAGGGACGTAAGTCACATGCTGGACGCGATACGCGGGCTGATTTCCTGGACGCCGCTGGGCCTGCCAGCCTTTCTGTTCGTCATCACCGTTGTCGTCTTCTTCCATGAGCTGGGCCATTTCCTGGTGGCGCGCGCCTTTGGCGTGAAAGTGGATGTTTTCTCCGTCGGCTTCGGCAAGGAGATTGTGGGACGCACCGACCGGCTGGGCACCCGCTGGCGGCTGAGCTATTTGCCCATCGGCGGTTATGTGAAGTTTGCCGGTGATGCCGATGCCGCCTCGCGGCCGGATGCGCAGGCGGCAGCGCAGGCCAGCAGTGCGGAACGCGAAGGCATGCTGATGTTCAAGCCGCTGTATCAGCGTGCCTTGGTCGCGGCCGCCGGGCCCTTGGCCAATTTTGTGCTGGCGATCGTCATGCTCACCGCCATCCTGAGCTATACCGGCCATGTCATGGTCGCGCCCCTGGTGGGTGAGGTGACCAAAGGCAGCCCCGCCGCCGCCGCGGGCATCAAGACCGGCGATCTGATCACCCGAATCGACCAGACCCCGATCAACGATTTCCAGCAGCTGCCCGAGATCATTTCGGTCTCCAACGGCACCACCCCGCTGGCCATCGGCATCAAGCGCGCTGGCCATGACATCACCATCTGGGTCACCCCCCGGGTGACCAAGGTGCGCGACGTCCTGGGCAACCCGGCCAGCCAGATCGCCATCGGGGTCATGTCGAATGCCAAGGCTACCCAGACCCGGTTGCACTACAGCCCGGTGGGTGCCTTTGCCGCAGCCACAACCGAGACCTGGAGCATCATGCGGGTCACGGTCCTCACCATAGCCCGCATGATCGGCGGCCATGGCGGCGCCGACCAGCTTTCCGGGCCCGTCGGCATAGCCAAAATGACCCATCAGGTGGCGGAAGTGGGCTTTCTGCCGCTCCTCAATCTGGTGGCTATCCTTTCTGTAAGCATTGGGCTGGCCAACCTTTTTCCCATCCCGCTGCTCGACGGGGGGCATCTTCTGTACTATGGATGCGAAGCTGTTTTGGGGCGTCCGCTCGGTGAGCGGGCCCAGGACGTTGGATTTCGGCTTGGGCTGGTTTTGGTCCTGGGGCTGATGCTCCTGACGACCTGGAATGACCTGGTCCGGCTGAATCTTTTCTGAAAACCAGGCGTCCGTACGCGGACCCCGTGAGAGAGTTGGCCGGACCCGGGATGCGGACATTGCGCCTTAGAAGCAGGTTGTTGCGCGCGACCTCGGCCGGACTCTGTCTGGCCCTGGCCGCCGGACCTGCGGGCGCGCAGCTGCGCCCCGGCGCGGCCGACCGCGCCAAGGGGCTGAACCAGCAGCCGGCCGCCAACAATGCCGACGCCAACGCGGCCGCCAATCCGGCGGCGCAGGTGGGTGCCCCGGCCGCGCCCGTGGCCCGCACCATCCAGCACATCGTGGTGCGCGGCTATCAGCGCGTCGAGCCGGAAACGGTGCTCACCTATGTGGGTCTGCGTGAAGGCGACACCTACACCCCCGCCGATGCCGATACCGCGCTCAAGGCGCTGACCGCGACCGGGCTGTTCAGCGACGTCAAGACCGACTTCACCGAGGCCACTGGCACGCTGATCATTCGCGTCACCGAGAACCCGATCATCAACCAGGTGGTGTTCGAGGGCAATTCCAAGGTCAGCGACAAGGACCTGACCAAGGAAGTGCAGCTGAAACCGCGCATGGTCTTCACCCGCGCCAAGGTGCAGGCCGATGTGGAGCGCATCATCGAGCTGTATCGCCGCAACGGCAAATTCGCCGCCCGTGTCGATCCGCAGATCATCCAGCGGCCGCAGAACCGCGTCGACCTGATCTTCTCCATCACCGACGGTCCCACCACCGGGGTCAGCCGCATCAGCTTTGTCGGAAACCATATCTACGATGGCGACACGCTGAAGGGCCAGATCGCCACCGAGGAAAGCCGGTGGTGGAAATTCCTCGCCTCCAATGACAATTACGATCCGGACCGGCTGCAGTTCGACAAGGAATCGCTGCGCCGCTATTACATCAACCGCGGCTATGCCGACTTCAAGGTGCTGAGCGCAGTCGCCCAGCTCACGCCCGACCGCACCAGCTTCTACATCACCTTCACGGTCTCGGAAGGCATGCGCTACAGGTTTGGCAAGATCACCGTGGAATCCAAGATCCGCGAGCTGGGTGTCGACCAGCTGCGCCCCCTGATCAACGCCCAGGAAGGCGACATCTATTCCCAGGACGCGGTGCAGAAGGCGATCGAAGCCCTGACCAATGCGGCGGGCACCAAGGGCTATGCCTTTGCCGAGGTCCATCCGCGCTTCAAGCGCAATCCGGTCAGCCACACCATCGACATGGGCTTTGAGATCGCCCAGGGCCCGCGCGTCTATATCGAGAAGATCAATATCTCGGGCAACACCCGCACCCATGACGACATCATTCGCCGCATGTTCCGCCTGCAGGAAGGCGACGCCTTCAACATGGTGCTGGTCGACCGCTCGCGCACCCGTATCCGCGGGCTGGGCTTCTTCAAGGAAGTCGAGGTCAAGAACGTGCCCGGCAGCCAGCCGGACCGCACCAATCTGACCGTCAATGTCACCGAACAGTCCACCGCCTCGCTGTCGGTGGGTCTGGGCTATTCCTCCACCACATCGCTGCTTGGCGAGGTCAGCTACAACGACACCAACTGGTTCGGTCGCGGGCAGAATCTGCGCGTGTCGCTGCAGGCATCCTACATCACCAAGCAAGCGGTGTTCTCGTTCACCGAGCCCAACTTCCTGGGCCGCGACGGCCTGGCGGCGGGCTTCGACCTGTATGAGACCCAGACCAACTTCGACCAGGCGGCGTTCCAGAGCAATTCGACGGCCGCCATCCTGCGCCTGGGCTATCCCATCTCCGAATACAGTTCGGTGGCGCTGAACTACACCTTCAAGATCGAGAATGTGCGCCCCTATGCGGGCGCGCCGCTCAATGTTGAGCTGGCCGCCGGCCAGCTCAACGGTTCGCAGGTCGGTTTCACCTACGCCTACAACAATCTCGACGACTACCGCAAACCCACCACCGGCACGACCTTCGCGTTCTCGCAGCAATTCTCCGGTTTTGGCGGCAACCTGAAATTCCTCAAGACCTTCGCGACGGCGGCGACCTATACGCCCATGTTCGACGGCGCGATCATCGGCATGCTGTCGGGGCGCGCCGACTATATTACCGGCTATGGCGGCTCTTTCGTGCCATTCGAGGAACGGCTGTTCGACGGCGGCGACACTTTCCGCGGCTTTGCGCTGGCGGGCATCGGCCCGCGCGATATCGTGGCGCCCAGCAATACCGGTGCGCTCGGCGGCACGGTCGACGCCATCGGCACTGTGCAGCTGCGCTTCCCCTCGCTGGTACCGGAAAGCTATGGCCTCAATCTGGGCCTGTTCAGCGATTTCGGCACCCTGGGGCGGCTGGACAATCTCACGCCCGCTACCCGCGTCTGCACCGGCGCGCAATATTCCGGCGTCGGCACCTGCGTGCGGGACAATCTGGCGTTCCGCGCCTCTGCCGGCATCAGCGTTCAGTGGAAATCGCCTTTCGGCCCGGTCCAGATCGACCTTGGCCTGCCATACATCAAGACATCCTATGACAGACCCCAGATCATCCACTTCAGTACAGCCACAGGATACTAGACGATGAAGAAGACCCTGATCCTCGCGCTCGCTCTCGCGGGCATTTCAACCGCCGCTCTCGCCGATCCGCCCCCGCCCAAAATCGTGGTGCTGGACCGTGCCGCCATTATGCGCTTCTCCAAGGCCGGCCAGGACATTGCCAAGCAGGTCCAGGCCTATTCGGCCTCGGCCAAGGCCGACATTCAGGGCCAGGGCCGCGCGCTCGAAGCCGAAGAACGTAATCTGCAGCAGCAGGTCGCGATCCTGGCGCCGGATGTGAAGGCCAAGAAGATTGCCGCTTTCCAGGCCAAGCAGCAGGCGCTGCAGGGCCAGGTGGCCCGCAAGGACGAACAGATGCGTTATGCCGTGGCCCAGGCCCAGCAGACCATGGAGCAGAAGCTCGGTCCGATCCTGCAGGGTCTGGTCAAGGCGCGCGGCGCCAACATGGTGCTGGACAAGCAGGCCGTGGTGTTCGCCACCGCCGGCGGCTTCGACATCACCGGCGACGCGATCAACCAGTTGAACCAGCAGCTGCCGTCGCTGAAGGTCAACTTCAACGTGACATTGCCGCCCGCTCCGAAACAGTAAGCCCGCAAAAGGCAGGTTATGGCCGACCCCCGCTTTTTCGAAAATCTTGGGCCTTTCACTTTGGCGCAGATTTGCGAAAAAGCCGGCGTCGCCGTTCCGGCTGGCGCTGACGGTGCGCGGGAATTTTTCGACCTTGCGGACCTGGGCGGGGCCGACAGCCGCCATCTGACGTTCTTCTCCGGTAATGCCACACGGCGCGAGGCCTTTGTGGCCAGCCGCGCCGGTGCGTGTCTGGTGGCGGCGAAAGGCAAGCGGCCCGAGGCGCCGCACGGCATGATCGTGCTGGAATCGGATTCGGTCTCCAATGCCTTCGCTGCCGTCGCGGCGATGTTTTATCCCGAACATTCGCAAGCGCGTTGGCCGAAAGACGCTCCGGCGATCTCGCCTGAGGCCCATATCGGCCGCACCGCGACGCTGGCGCCCGGCGTAACGGTTGGGCCGGCTGCGGAAATCGGCGACGGCTCCCGCATCGGTCCGGGCGCCGCGATTGCCGCGGGCGTCGCCATCGGGCGCGATTGCGAGATCGGCGCCAATGTTTCCATCAGCCATGCCTATGTCGGCGACCGGGTGATCATCCTGCCGGGCGCCAGCATCGGCCAGCCCGGCTTCGGTTTCGCCGCGTCCGGCGCGGGCTATCGCAAGGTGCCGCAGCTGGGACGCGTCATCATCCAGGACGATGTCGAGATCGGCGCCAACACAACCATCGATCGTGGCGCGCTGTCGGACACCGTGATCGGCGAGGGCTCCAAGCTCGATAACCTGGTCATGATCGCCCACAACTGCCGCATCGGGCGCAATTGCGTGATCGCGGGCCAGACCGGCCTTGCCGGCAGCGTGGTGCTGGAAGATGGCGTGGTGCTGGCGGGGCAGGTGGGCCTGGGCGATCACAGCCGGGTGGGCGCCGGCGCCCGCATGGGCGCGCGGTCCGGTACCGGATCGGCAATCTATCTGGAGGGCGGCGTCGATTATGGCGGGGCGCCGGCGAAACCTGTAAGAGAATGGGCGCGGGAATTGCACGCCGTGGCGCGGTTGGGCAAACAGCGCAAGCGGGACAAGGATGAGTGATACGGCCGTCATGACTGACACAACCGTGCTGGATGTCGAGCAGATCAAGAAGCTTCTGCCGCATCGCCCTCCCATGCTGTTCGTGGAAAGGCTGGCGGACATCGTGCTGGGTGAAAGCGCCACCGGCTACAAGGCGGTCAGCATCAGCGAACCCTTTTTCATGGGCCACTTTCCCGAACGTGCGGTGATGCCGGGCGTGCTGATCGTGGAAGCCATGGCCCAGACGGCTGGCGCGCTGGTGGTGCACAGCCTGGAAGAAAAGGCGTCCTCGGCAGTTTATTTCCTCACCATCGAACAGGCGCGGTTCCGCAAGCCCGTGGTGCCGGGCAATCTTCTGCGCATGCCGGTCAGGAAGCTCAGGCAGCGCGGCCCGGTGTGGAAATTCTCCGGCCAGGCCTTTGTCGGTGACGATCTCTGCGCGGAAGCCGAGTTCAGTGCCATGATCCATGACGGCGCGTCCGGATGAGCGTGCATTCCTCGTCGGTGGTGGAAGACGGCGCCATCATCGGCGCAGGCGTCGAGATCGGTCCCTTCTGTCATGTGGGCGCCCGGGTGGTGCTGGAAGACGGTGTGCGTCTGCGCTCCCATATCTCGATCACCGGCATCACCAAAGTCGGGCCGGCTTGCGATCTTTATCCTGGCGTGGCGCTGGGCGGCGATGGCCAGATCCGCAACAATGATTTCACCGAAGGCCGGCTTGAGATCGGCGCCGGTTGCGTGTTGCGCGAGATGGTCACCATGCATCTGGGCAGCAAAAAAGGCGGCGGGCTGACCAAGGTCGGCGCAAAAGGCTATTTCATGGCCAATTCCCATGTCGGCCATGACTGCCATGTCGGTGATGGCGTGACCTTCGCCAACTCCGTGGCGCTGGGCGGGCATGTGGAGATCGGCGACGGCGTGATCTTCGGCGGCTTGGCGGCGGTGCAGCAGTTCTGCCGGGTCGGCAAGGGTGCGATGGTGGGCGGGCTGACCGGCGTCAACCGCGACATCATTCCGTATGCCATGGCCTTTGGCGACCATGTCGAGCTGGCGGGGCTGAACCTGATCGGGCTGAAGCGTCGCGGGCTGTCTCGCGACGCCATCAATGCCATGCGCGCCACCTTCCGCGCCGTGTTTCAGGCGGCCGAGGGCGGCTCTGTGGGGGATCGAGCGCGCGTGATGCGGGCGCGTTTCCCGGATGTGCCGGAAGTCGGCGAGATGGTGGATTTCATCCTGGCCGACGCCAAACAGGAATTGTGCCTGGCGCGCCGGCGCGGAGATCGTGCGTGACTGCCTTGGGAGCCTTGGGGCTTATCGCCGGGGGCGGCGAGCTGCCGCGCGCGGTGGCCGAAGCGGTACGGGAGACGGGCCGCGTTGTGTTTGTGGTGCCGCTGGTGGGCAGTGTGACCGAGGATTGGGTCAAGGATTTCCCGCACGAGTTTCTCTCGCCCGGCGAGCCCGGGCGCATCATCAAGGCGCTGAAGGGTGCGGGCGTCAGCGATGTGCTGCTGGCGGGACGCGTGGACCGGCCGAAATTCTCCGAGATGAAACTGGACGCCAAGGGCGTGACCTTGCTGCCCAAGGCGATCGCGGCGGCCAAAAAGGGCGACGACTCGCTGCTGCGCTTCATTGTCGGCATTTGCGAGGATGCGGGGCTGAAAGCCGTCAGCGTGGCCGAGGCCGCGCCGGCGCTGGTGGCCTGCGAAGGTGCGATTGGCGCGCAAACGCCCGGCGACGAACAAAAATCCGACATCGAGCAGGCGTTCAGGATCGTGCATGCGCTTGGTACGCTGGATGTGGGCCAGGCCGCTGTGGTGTGCGAAGGTCTGGCGTTGGCGGTGGAGGCCGCTGAAGGCACCGATGCCATGCTGGCGCGCATCGGCAGCTTGCGCGAAAGTGTGCGCGGCACGGCCGCCAAAAAACGCGGCGTGCTGGTGAAGGCGCTGAAACCGCTTCAGGACGCCAAGACCGACATGCCGGTGGTCGGCGTGCAGACGGTGAAGAATGCTGCCGCTGCTTTTCTTAGCGGCATCGCGGTGGAAGCCGGCGCCGCCCTGATCCTGGACAAGCAGGCGGTCACGGCCGAGGCCGACCGGCTGGGCCTGTTTGTTGTCGGCGTGAAGCCTTGAACCGCGCGGACGCGTCCGCGGACGCGCAAACAAAGAGACCGCTGAACATCATGATCGTCTGCGGCGAGCCGTCAGGCGACGCGCTGGGCGCGCAGCTGATGGCAGGTCTGAGACATCTGGCCGGCGACCGCATCCGTTTTTCCGGCGTGGGCGGGCTGGCGATGGCGCGCGAGGGCTTTGAAAGCCTGTATCCGCTGGATACGACCGCGGTGATGGGCTTGCGCGAGGTCGTGCCCGCCATTCCCAGAATCCTGCAGCGCGTGAAGCAGGCGGTGGATTTTGCGCTGAAGACGCGGCCCGATGTGGTGGTGGTGATCGACAGCCCCGATTTCACCCACCGCGTGGCGCAAGGGATCAAGAAACGCGACGCTTCCATCCGCACCGTGGATTATGTCGCGCCCCAGGTTTGGGCGTCGCGTGCCTATCGCGCCAAAAAGATGGCCAGCTATTTCGATCTGGTGCTGGCGCTGTTTCCCTTCGAAGTGCCGTTCTTCGAGAAATACGGGCTGAAGGCGGCCTTTGTCGGTCATCCGGTGATCGAGCGGGCCGGGAAAATCGGCGGCGGTGCAGCGTTGCGCGCCCGTCTTGGCATTGCGGTGGATGCGCCGCTGCTGGCGCTGTTGCCGGGTAGCCGCACCAGCGAGATCCGTTTCATCCTGCCGGAGTTCCGCGCGGCGGTGGAAATCCTTGCGCAGAAAATTCCCGACCTGGTGACGGTGTTGCCCACCGTGCCGCATGTGGCAGCCAAGGTCCGTGCCGCTACGCAAGCATGGCCCACGGCATTGCACATCACTGAAGGCGAGGCCGACAAGTATGCTGCTTTCGACGCCGCCACTGTGGCGCTGGCGGCATCGGGCACGGTGACGGCGGAACTGGCGCTGGCGCATACGCCCATGGTGGTGGGCTACAAGGTCGGCGGGCTGACGTTCTTTCTGTCCAAATTCCTGATGACGGTCACCCACATCACCCTGATCAACATTATCCTGGGACGTGAGGCGGTGCCGGAATTCCTGCAAGGCGCCTGCACGCCGCAAAATCTGGCGGATGCGGTGGCGCGGCTGTTTGTGGACGCCAATGCACGGGCGGCCCAGGTGGCTGCGATGACAGAGTTTGGTCGAATGCTGGGCGAGGATGACGAAGCGCCTTCCCTGCGCGCAGCGCGCACCTTGCTGGAATTCGTGGACCGCTGATCAGTCCGCCGGCATGTGGCCGGCCGGCTGGGCGCCATGATGGAGCCGGGCGCACCAGCTAACCGCGGCGATCAGGGCGGCAATCGCAAGTACTTCGGTCAACCTGGGCCAGCGCCAGTCCCACGCGAAGCTGTAGAACAGCGCGAACAGGGTCTCGAAGATCACCATCTGGCCGCTCAGGGTCATAGGCAATCTGCGGCTAGCGCCGTTCCAGAAGGCGTTGCCGATCACCGAAGACATGATGGCGACGCTGCCGCTGACCGCGGCAAAGCGCGTCCAGTCACCATGCTGCCAGTTATCATGCTGTATGGGCGCCAGAGCGAAGGCGGGAATGGCCAGCAGCAGCGCCTCCGCGCCGGAGACGATGCCGAACAGCAGCGACCAGTCGTTGGACGACATATGCGGCAGGCGCGCCATGGCGCGCGTATTTCCCACCGCAAACACCGCCCAGGACGCCAGCGCGCCGAAAGCGCAGGCGAGACCCATCGCCTGATCGCGCCAGTCAGCGCCCGCGTCCTGATGCAGGGCGGGCGCCGCGATCAGCCCTACCCCGATCACGGCCAGTCCCAAGGATGGCGCCAGCGCGCTCAGTCGCACCGCGCCCCGTTCACGGCTGCCGATGATGGTGATGACCACGGGCAGAAGGCCCACGATGAAGGACGCCGGCGCCGCACCCGCCAGCCGTACCGCCATGGCCAGGAAGATGTAATAGACGATGTTGCCGGTGAGCCCGAGCCAGGCCAGCGTGATCCAGTCGCCGCGCGCAAGCCCGCCCGTGATTGTGCGCCAGCGCGGCAATGCCAGAAGCAGGGCGATCACGCCATAAGCGAAATAGCGTCCGGCCGACAGTTCAAGGGCGCTGAAGCCGGGCGTGAGCTCCGGCGCAATGAACACCGCGCCCCACAAGGCGCCGGCGGCTATGCCGCAGGCGACACCGGTGGCGATCGATCGTTCCATGAGGCGTTATGGAAAAAGCCAGGGTTGTGTTCAAGCAGGCCGGGCTTTGCCAGGATTATTTGCGGCTTCCCATCGGGATGTAGCTGCGCGCGGTCGGGCCGGTATAGATCTGGCGCGGCCGGCCGATCTTCTGGTGCGGGTCTTCCAGCATTTCCTTCCACTGCGCGATCCAGCCCACGGTGCGGGCCAGGGCGAACAGCACGGTGAACATGGAGGTGGGGAAGCCCAGCGCCTTCAGCGTGATGCCGGAATAGAAGTCGATGTTGGGATAGAGCTTCTTTTCGATGAAATAGGGATCGGTCAGCGCCACTTTTTCCAGCTCGATCGCCACCTTCAGCAGCGGATCGTCATGCAGTCCCAGCTCGTCCAGCACGGCATGGGCCTGGATCTGCATCGCCTTGGCGCGCGGGTCGTAATTCTTGTAGACGCGGTGGCCAAAGCCCATCAGGCGGAAGCCGCTGCTCTTGTCCTTGGCCTTGGCGACATATTCCGGAATCCGGTCGACCGTGCCGATTTCCTCCAGCATCTTCAGCGCCGCTTCATTGGCGCCGCCATGGGCGGGGCCCCACAGGCAGGCGATGCCCGCGGCGATACAGGCGAACGGATTGGCGCCCGACGAACCGGCCAGACGCACCGTCGAGGTCGATGCGTTCTGTTCGTGATCGGCATGCAGGATGAAGATGGTGTCCAGCGCCTTGGCCAGCACCGGATTGGGCTTGTAGTCCTCGGCCGGCACCGAAAAGCACATGCGCAGGAAATTGTCGGTGAAGCTGAGATCGTTGCGCGGATAAACAAAGGGCTGGCCGACATGGTATTTGTAGGCCATGGCCGCGATGGTCGGCATCTTGGCGATCAGGCGGTGGCTGGCGATCTCGCGCTGACGCGGATCGTTGATGTCGGTCGAGTCGTGGTAGAAGGCCGCCATGGCGCCGACCACGCCGCACATGATCGCCATGGGATGGGCGTCCCGGCGGAAGCCCGAGAAGAAGCTGACCATCTGCTCATGCACCATGGTGTGGTGCGTGATGGAAAAATGGAATTTCTCCATCTGCGCCTCGGTCGGCAGTTCGCCATAGAGCAGCAGGTAGCAGCTTTCCAGGAAGGTGGAATGTTCGGCCAGATCGCCGATGGAGTAGCCGCGATACTGCAGCACGCCCTTGTCGCCATCGATGAAGGTGATGTTGGATTCCGTCGAGGCGGTCGATGTGAATCCGGGATCGTAGGTGAAGATGTCCACCTGGTCGTAGAGCTTGCGGATGTCTACGACGTTCGGCCCCTGGGTGCCGCTGTAGACCTGGAACTCATAGTCCTTGCCTTCATAGGTAAGCTTGGCTTTGCTTTCCGGCTTGATCTTGCTCTCGCGCATCGTGAAATCCCCATTTCCCGGTTTTCTTGCGGTGCAATATGCCGGGCTTTTGGCGGTCCGTCACGGGGGGAGGCACGGGGAACCCCGGACTATTTCAGTTGGCAGCGTAAGCCCTTAATCGGATAAGGGATTCTTCGCGCCCGAGCAGCGCCAGCATCGCAAACAAAGGCGGCGAACTGGTCTTGCCGGTCAGCGCCGCGCGCAGCGGCTGCGCCACCTGACCCAGCTTTTGGCCATTCTGCTCCGCGAAATTGCGGGCGGCATTTTCCAGCGCCTCGCCGCTCCAGTCGGTCGCTTCCAGCACCGGCAAAGTCTTCGCCAGGGTGGCGCGCGCTTCCGGCGTCAACAATTTGGCGGCCGCGTCATCCAGGGTGCGCGGGCCGTCGGTGAAGAGGAACTCGGCACCTAAGATCAGTTCCACCAGCGTCTTGGCGCGTTCCTTCAGCGGCGCCATCGCGGCCTGGAGGCGCTGTCGCGCGGCGACCGACAGGATGCGCGGCGGGGTTTCGCGGGCGAGGAAGGCGGTGACTTCCGCCACCAGCACGGCGTCGGCGGTCTCACGGATGTAATGCCCGTTCAGATTGTCGAGCTTCTTGTAGTCCATTCGCGCCGCGCTCTTGCCGATGGACTCCAGGTTGAACCATTGGATCGCCTGCTCGGTGGAGATGATCTCGTCATCGCCATGGCTCCAGCCCAGGCGCAGCAGATAGTTGCGCATGGTCTCAGACAGATAGCCCATGTCGCGGTAGACCTCGACGGCGAGCGCGCCATGGCGCTTGGACAGCTTGGCGCCATCGGGTCCGTTGATCAGGGGCAGGTGGCCGTAAACCGGAACGGCCGCGCCCATCGCCTCGATCAATTGCAGCTGGCGCGCGGCGTTGTTGAGATGATCGGCGCCGCGGATCACATGGGTCACGCCCATGTCGGAATCATCCACCACCACCGCCAGCATGTAGGTCGGCGTGCCGTCGGAACGCAACAGCACCATGTCGTCGAGCTGGCTGTTCTCGAAGCGCACATCGCCCAGCACGGCGTCATGCACGATGGTCTCGCCCTCCTGGCGGGCCTTCAGCCGCACCACGAAGGGCTTGCCGTCCTGTTCTGGGTCGGGCGCGCGGTCCCGCCAGCGGCCGTCATAGCGCATGGGTTTGCCGGCCGCTTTCTGTTCTTCGCGCATCTGGGTCAATTCTTCGCCCGTCGCGTAGCAGCGATAGGCGTTGCCCTGAGCCAGCAGCTGCTCAGCCACTTCGCGGTGACGCGGCGCGCGGGCGAACTGATAGATGACATCGCCATCCCAGTTCAGGCCCATCCAGCGCATGCCGTTCAGGATGGCGTCGACGGCCTCAGGCGTGGAGCGTTCGCGGTCGGTGTCCTCGATGCGCAAAAGGAAGGTGCCCCCGGTGTGGCGGGCATAGAGCCAGTTGAACAGGGCCGTGCGGGCGCCGCCGATATGCAGCATGCCTGTGGGCGAGGGCGCGAAGCGCAGGACGGGTTTGGGGTTTTCCGACATGATCGGAGGGACTTAAGGCAGAGTGGGGGCTTTGGCAATTTTCATCCGGAAACCGTTTGAAAACGAACGGAACCGCTGGCCGCTGTGGCTGCCGGTGATGCTGGGAGCCGGCTCGGGTCTCTATTTCGCCTTGCCGTTCGAGCCGGCGCCGCTTTGGGGCTGGGTGGCACTGGCAGCCGGGCTGGCCCTGGCCACGGCCGCCATCGCGGGCTTTGCACGCTGGCCGCTGGCGCTGATCGCGACACTGCTGTTGGGGTTCGGCGCCGCCAAGCTGAATGAGATGCGGCTGGTGACGCCGGTCTTGGGCGCGCCCGTGGTGACCCATCTCACCGCGCGGGTGGTGAGCCTGGAGCCGCGCGGGGCCAACGTGCGCGCGGTGCTTGATCAGGTGCGCTCGGGCGGGCTTGATCCCGTACCGCGCCGCATCCGGGTGGGCTTTCGCCGGGCTCAGCCGATGCATCCCGGCGATTGGCTGCTGAGCCTGACCGCGCGGCTGGATACCCCGCCCGCCCCCAGCGAACCCGGCGCCAGCGATCTTGGCCGCAGCCTGTTCTTCCAGTCCATCGGGG